>Ga0214923_10000926_pt1 | contig 43042 bp, 47 predicted proteins | sample LL1510_MetaG_FD_177993 | JGI IMG/M metagenome (GOLD analysis project Ga0214923, IMG submission 177993) | Freshwater microbial communities from Lake Lanier, Atlanta, Georgia, United States - LL-1510 | ecosystem: Environmental > Aquatic > Freshwater > Lake | place: USA: Georgia | collected... | reverse complement strand
AGCACATCCATTCAGTCTTTCTGCAAAGCCAACCGCTGATAAATTCAGATTCACGATTGGTAATCGTGGTGATGACACCGCACTATTACAAAACATAAAAGTTGGAACGAAAGTAATTCTTGAAGGCCCGTACGGTGTATTTACAGAATCAAGAAGAGCTGAAGACAATGTTGTATTAATTGCAGCGGGTATCGGTGCACCTCCGATTAGAGCCCTAGCTGAAAGTATTGACACGAATGGCAAAGTTGACATCATCTATCGAGTCAGGAAAAAAGATGACGCCGCTTTGCTTCAAGAATTAGAAGAGATTTCTTCTAGTCGTGGCTTCAAACTTCACGTGGTTGAGGGAAGCCGTAGATCAGATAACTCATGGTTGCCTTGGTCTTTCAATCAATCAATCTCCGATGAGAAAGCGCTGGAACAAATGGTTCCAAAGATCAAGAAAGCGGATGTTTATATCTGTGGCCCCGCGAAGTTCACCGAAGGGGTTGTGAAATCACTAAAAAAGATTGGAACTCCTAAAGATCAAATTCACGCAGAGGAGTTTGCCTGGTGAGAAAATCAGCTCAAATAATTATGGGAGCCCTCACCTTGGGCTCTGTGGTAACCGGTGTTCAACTTGGCTCTACTGCTAAATCCAATGAATTCCTGCCTTCGCCTGTCCCGACAGATACGCCGACTGATTCTGCAAGTCCATTACCAAGCGATTCACCAAGCACCAATCCAACACCAACAACGAAGCCAACCCGAGCACCTGCCCCCAAGCCCGCAACAACAGTTAGCCACACTTCCGACCCGATCTACTACCGCTACGGTGTAGTGCAGGTCACGGTGGTCAAGAAGGGCACCAAGATTACCGACATCCAGTTAGACCAGGCCACCGCAACCAATGGTCGTTCGGCTGCCTTCTCTTATCTAGTTCAGGTCGCTCTTTCAGCACAGGGCAGCAACTTTGATCAATCCTTGCTGAGCGGCGCTACTTTCACCACAGATGCTTTTGTGCAGGCCATGGACAGTGCACTAAACCAGTTCTAATGAGTGAATTTCGGCATATAGAACAGTGCATGGGCACTGTCTTCCAATATCTTGGATATTCGGACAGTTCCCCAACCGAAGCTATCGCTGAATCAGTCGCAGTACTTCATGAAGCCGATCAAACCTTCTCCCTCTATATCCCAGACTCACCGTTATCTAGATTGGCAAGAGGTGAGACCAGCATCTCTGAACTACCCGAGATTGTTTCGTTTATTTGGGACGAATGCGAAAAGTGGTCAGAACTAACCGATGGCTGGTTTAGTGCGATGACTAAAGAGAATACTTTTGATCCTTCTGGATATGTCAAGGCTTGGGCAACTATTGAAGCTGCTAAGAAACTGACTGAGCACGGCATTAGTGATTTTGCAATAAATGCCGGAGGAGATATTTTGCTGAGTGATAGAGCATCGAATAGCTTTCCAAAGAGAATCGGTGTTGCTAAAGCAAAATCAATTGCCGAAACGACTGATGCTCTAACGGTGTTAGATCTTGCTAATACTGATTTCTACGCCGTTGCTACTTCAGGTACCAGCGAACGTGGTGAACACATTTGGAATCCAAAATCATATGCTCAAGCTAATGAGTTGAAACAGGTGACTGTGATTGCAAAAGATCTAATTACGGCCGATGTATTAGCAACTGCGATTTTTGCATCCGGTAGTCAGGCAGAAAAACTAATCACAAAATTTACTGGAGAAATTGAAGTTCTAGTAATTGATAGGGAGACAGAAGTTTTTGCAACCCCTGGCTTTTCAAGCCTTGTGGCTCCAGTCTGATGGAGCAGGTTCTTTGCCCTTAGGCAGGGCAACGGCTTTATCCCATTCCTTAACCCAGTCTGGAAGTTTTGGTTCTTCGCCCGGCCAGCCACCTAGCATTTGATTTATCTCTTCAGGGGAAGGAGTTCCCTTTGGGGATTTTAGGAATCTGAGTTTGACAACAGCTTCAGCGTAAATTTCTTTACGAATTACAAATCTTTGACCGATGAAGAAAGCCTTGTCATCCCAGCCAATAATTTTGGTCTCAACTTGAAACACTTGCCACGGGGTTAGGGATTTTCTAAAAGTAATAGTTTCTTGGACTACGACTGGGTGAACTTTGAGTTTTTTCAATCTCTGCCAGGTGTGAGATCTCTTCATCAGATCAAACCGAGCTAAATCAAGCAGTGTGAGATAAATTCCGTTATTCATGTGTCGGAAAATATCTATGTCGGTTGGCCAAACGATAAAGGACCTGACACCCACCTCGCTGACGCTCAGATTTGATCTAAAGCGCCAGCTGAGGTGAGACCAGATTAATCTCAGCCAGAGTTTCAACTGCTACCAGATAGATACGCGCTTAGACGGTTCTAGCCACATTGCGTCCTCTTCGGTAACGTCAAATGCTTCATAGAACGAGTCAAAGTTACGAGCCACCTGGTTGCAGCGGAACTCACTCGGTGAGTGAGGATCGGTTGCCAGTCTCTGGATAGCAATGGCATCACGCGACTTTCCGCGCCAAATCAAGCCCCAGGAGAGGAAGAAGCGCTGAGCGCCAGTTAGTCCATCGATAACCGGTGGTTCCTTGCCTTCAAGGCTCATTAGATATGCCTTGTATGCGATCGAGATACCACCGAGGTCACCGATGTTCTCACCAATAGTGAGGGCACCGTTTACCTTGTAGTCCTCGGATAGACCATCTGGGGTTAGCTCGTTGTATTGCTCAATCAGAATCTTGGTGCGGTCTTCAAAAGCCTTACGGTCTTCTTCGGTCCACCATGATTTGAGTGCACCGTCTCCGTCATACTTCGAACCCTGGTCGTCAAAGCCGTGACCGATTTCGTGACCGATAACACCACCGATTCCACCAAAGTTAACTGCGTCATCAGCGGTCAGGCTGAAAAACGGTGGCTGCAGAATTGCGGCAGGGAAGACGATTTCGTTGAAGCCTGGGTTGTAGTAGGCGTTTACGGTCTGCGGTGTCATGAACCACTCATCGCGATCCAGTGGAGCACCAATCTTGGCTGCTTCCTTATCGGCCTGCCAAGCAGAAGCGCGTCTAACGTTACCGACCAGATCATTACGGTCAATCACAAGTGTTGAATAGTCTTTCCACTTGTTTGGATAACCAATCTTTGGATTGAATTTAGAAAGTTTCACCAGAGCCTTCTGCTTGGTTTCCTCAGTCATCCAATCAAGGTTTGTGATTGAAACTCGGTAAGCCTCAATCAACCACTTAACCAGTTCGTCCATTCTTGCTTTAGCAGCAGGTGGGAAGTGCTTTTCAACGTAGATCTTTCCAACTGCTTCACCAAGAGTTGACTCAACAAGTTGAACACCGCGCTTCCATCTAGCACGCATTTCTGGTTGACCAGTTAGCTTCTTTCCATAGAAATCAAATCTGGTGTTTACAAAGTCATCGCTTAGATAAGGAGCAGTTGAGTTAATTACCTGCCACTTGAGCCACAGCTTCACATTCTCAACGTTGTCTGCATTGAAAACTGAACTAATGCCTTCAAAGAATGATGGCATCATGATTACAGATTCAGCTAGCACTTTGCTATCAAACTTCATGCCCGAGAGGTAAGCATCCCAGTCAAAGGTTGGAGTCAGGGCTTTTAGTTCGGCGAAAGACTTTAGGTTGTAGGTCTTCTCAGCATCACGCGAGTCAACAACATTCCAGTGATGCTTAGAAAGCTCGGTCTCGAAAGTCAATATTCTTTGAGCAGCAATATCTGCTTGCTCTGCAGACCATCCAGCAAGCTGGAACATCTTTGCAATGTATGGAACATATGCGTCTCTGAAGTCGGCATACTTCTCATCGTGGTAGTAAGACTCATCTGGAAGACCTAAGCCACCCTGGTACATATTCACTAGGTAGCGCTCAGGATTACCTGGGTCATTGTTCACATAGAAACCAAACAATCCACTTACTCCACCGCGTTCTAATTCACCCATGATGCGAGTTAGATCAGTGAAGTTGGCATTATCGATAACTTCTAGATCAGCAGCAATCGGTGCCGCACCCAGTTCGTTGGCTCTTGTCTCATCTAGGAAAGAACCATACATGTCACCGATTTGCTGGCTGACACCCGGTTGTGGATTAGCCTGAGCCTCCTCAAGAATTGCCTTAACTGCAGCTTCGGAGTCATCACGTAGCTTGTAGAAAGAGCCGTGCACTGCCTGATCGGCTGGGATTTCTTCGTTCTCTAGCCAGTGACCATTGGTGTGGCGGAAAAGGTCGTCTTGTGGACGAACGGTTTCATCAAAACCGTGCTTATTGATTCCATTAATTTCAGTCATGGGCTTAATCCTACGACTTCTCTAGGAGCCCAAATAATCTCTACAATTACTGGTGTGGAACTACAAAAAATCATCCTCTACTACGGGTTCACCCCGCTAGAAGACCCTGTTGCGGTCAAGCTTTGGCAACAGGAGCTATGCGAGAGGTTGGGTTTAAAAGGTCGCATCCTGATTTCCAAGCACGGAATCAATGGCACCTTGGGTGGGGATATGTCTGCATTAAAGCAGTATGTGAAACTCACCAAACAGTATCCAGGTTTCAAAAAAATAGACTTCAAATGGTCCATGGGCACCGGAAACGACTTTCCAAGACTAAGAGTTCGTGTCCGTAAGGAATTAGTTGCCTTCGATGCACCAGATGCAATCGTAGTTACCGAAAACGGTATCGCTAACGGAGGAAAGCACCTAAAGCCCAAAGCTGTTGACAAATTGGTAGCCGAACGCGGCGATGATGTTGTTTTCTTTGATGGCAGAAATGCCTTCGAAGCTCAGATTGGTAAATTCAAAAATGCGGTTATCCCCGATGTTCAAACCACTCATGATTTCGTAAAAGAAATTCAAAGCGGTAAGTACGATGACATCAAAGACAAAGCCGTCGTCACCTACTGCACCGGTGGTGTTCGCTGTGAAATTCTCAGTGCCATCATGATCGAAAACGGATTCAAAGAGGTTTACCAAATTGAAGGTGGCATTGTTCGTTACGGTGAAAGCCAGGGAGATAACTCACTCTGGGAGGGATCGCTCTATGTCTTTGATGATCGCCTCAACATTAACTTCACTGATGAAGCAAAAACGATTGGCAAGTGTGAGACCTGTAGCGCACCGACTTCTAGATTCAGAAACTGTGCTGCATTAGGTTGCCGCGATTTGATTCTGCTCTGTGATGAGTGCGCTGAAGATCCAGCAAATCTGAAACATAACGAAAATCACACTCGAGGTAAACGTCGCCAACAGGTTGGCTAATAAGTAAAAGACCTCGATTTTCACCGAGGTCTTTCACCTTAACCAGAGAGGAGATACTAGTTGGTTGCAGTCACCGTAACTGTCTGGGTTGAAACAACACTGATAACGGAAACTTTGTAGTCACCCGGGTGTGGGAGATTCAGAGTAACTGTCTGTGAACCAGTACCGGTTACCGGCACTGTAAAGCTTCGTTCCTTTGGAGCAGGAGCACCTGCTGGAGGAGTTGGAGCATCAGCTGGTCGAACTTCAGTAACCAGCAGCTGATAGGTTCCGGATTCTGGAATGTTAACTGTCACAGTCTTAGTAATTGGAGCGAAGTCATGTCCAGGGCCTCGTCCCTTACCATCACGATGTCCGCCTCTGTCTCTATCGCCATCATCATCACCGAAGGTTGGTGGGGTTGGGGTGGCACTTGCACTAACAGTGGCCTTAGAGGTTGATTTTGCAGTGCTCTTTGAACCGCTCTTTGTGGCTAGTGCCGGGGATGCGAAAATCAACGCACCGATTGTTACAACTGAGGCTGCGATAACTGCGCCTTTGTTTTTGAGTTTCATTTGCTTATCTTCCGTTTGGAGCTGACAGGTAAACGCTACGCCTGTCCTGTTTGCCAGGTTGCTCAATTAAGGAAGTGGTCACCGTATTAGCAGGATTCTGTCAGATTGGTGCGCGAGGCGGGACTTGAACCCGCACGTCCTTGCGAACACTGGCACCTGAAGCCAGCGCGTCTGCCATTTCGCCACTCGCGCAGATAAACCAGATTACCAGTGGGTAAATAACCTGCCTAGCCTTAGTGATTAGGCAGTGAGGCTTAAACTTGACCCATACAGATAAAGGATGACCGCCTTGGGTTTTATTGATACTTTTGAGAAACGTCTAGAACGCTTCGTAAACGGGGCTTTCTCCAAGGCTTTCAAATCACAGATTCAACCGGTTGAGATTAGTTCTGCCATAAAGGCCAAGATGGACAAGGCGGCCGCTGTTGTGGCTAAGGATCGAATTCTCGCCCCAAATTCGTTCACGGTCAGGCTCAGCCCAAATGACTTTAGCCGGCTCAGCCAACTGGGTAGCTCACTGCAGAGTGAAATCAAAAGACAGGTAACCAGCCACGCTAAAAAGCAGCGTTACCAGTTCACCGGAGAGCTCAGTATTGCTATTGAGCCAAGCCAAACTCTAAGCCTGGGACAAATTCAAGTCAGCGCTCAAGGTTCGAAAGCACCTGATCTTGCTCAAGTTAGTTGGACTCCAGCGCTTGAGATAAACGGTGAAGCACATGTGCTGGATAAACCGAGGACAACTGTTGGTCGAGACTCTAGCGCTGACATTCAGGTAAATGATTCAGGATTATCCAGAACTCACTTTGCTATTAATTGGGATGGATCAAAAGCAACCATTGAAGATTTGGGTTCAACCAATGGAACCAAAATTGCTTCGGTACGTATTAAATCTCAGCCACTACCTTCAGACACTGTTATTCAGGCTGGCAGAACAGAATTTGTTTTTAGAGTGTTTGCTAGAGCAGGTGAAAAACAATGAGTGAACTAGCACTGTTTATTGTTCGAGCTGGCTTTCTTTTAGTGCTCTGGCTCTTTGTCTTAGCAATCGTTGCAATTATTCGAGCAGATCTATTTAGTGAAAGAGTGCTTTCCAAAGTAGTGGAGAAAAACACGCCGACACCACTGTCTGCACCAACTACTGGTCAGATGACTGTTGGTGAATTTGAAACAGCCCCTGGTTCAGCCAGCGTAGTCTCTTCGATGAATACTGTTCCAGACACCTTGGTGATTATTGATGGACCGTTAACCGGAACTGAAGTTCAAATAGATCGAAAAGAATTCCGAATTGGTAGAGCACCAAATAGCGATTTGGTATTGGATGACGATTACGTTTCAGCGCAGCATGCAAGATTACAAAAAGTTGACGATGGTTGGCTACTGCAGGATTTGAATTCAACCAATGGAACATTTGTTGACGGTGTGAGAATTGGCGCACCAGTGAATCTAAAACCTGAAACACAGATACGAATCGGTAAAACCATATTTGAGCTGCGGAGCTAGGCATGGCTAATCGATACATTGCATCTGGCAAAAGTGATAAGGGTAAGGTTCGTTCCAGTAATCAGGACAGTGGTTACGCGGGCAACAACCTTTTCATTGTTGCCGATGGTATGGGTGGTCACGCCGGTGGAGATATAGCCTCAGCTCTAGCTACCCAGCATGTTGCCAAAGCGGATGATTTTTACCCAACCAAACTAAAAGCAGTTGCATCGATCACCAAGGCGATGACTGAAGCTAATAATCAGTTGATTACTACAGTTGATAGCTTCAAATATTTAGCCGGTATGGGAACCACCATGGATGCCCTGGTCTTTACCAATGACACGGCAAGCATCCTCCACATCGGAGACTCAAGGGTCTATTACCTAAAAGATGGTGTGATGAGTCAGGTCACCAAGGACCACACCTTCGTGCAGAAGCTAATTGATGCTGGGAAGATAACGCCTGAAGAAGCGCTCTATCACCCGAGAAGAAACGTGTTGATGCGGGTGCTTGGTGATGACTCACAGGATCCAGAGTTTGATGTTCACGAGATAGAGGCTCTGCCTGGCGATAGGTTCCTACTCTGCTCAGATGGATTGTGTGGCTTTGTTCCTGAAGCAATCATTGAAGAAAACATGAAGGTTGCCGATCTTGATGAAGCAACCGACCTGCTGATTGCTGAAGCAAAGGAATTTGGCGCGCCGGATAACGTCACGGTAATTCTGATTGAAGTCAGAGATGCATCAGACGAAACAAATCAGAACATCACCTGGTTAGGTTCTGCTGCGAATGAGGTAGTCATAAATCAGGTTGGTGGCAATAAATTCCTCCAGCTATTCAGCCGACTGAGTTTCTGGGAAGCTTTCCGTAAAAGAGAAGAGTTTATTTCTGAAAGCGATCCAGAGTTTCAAAAAGTTCTAAATGAGTTTGATGGCAAAGTTAGATCTTGGAAGTTACGAGGACTAGCATTATTTCTTCTAATCGCCGGAATCGCTGCCGCTGGAATCTTTGGCATCTATAGCTACACCCAAACCAGATTCTATTTAGGTATAGAAAGTGGCAAGGTTGCCATCTACCAGGGCATCAAAGAAAGTTTTGCTGGAGTTGGTTTTTCAAAGCTCTATGAGAAATCCCAAATCAGTGTCGACGTGCTGCCAGATTTCCAAAAGGATCTTTTAGAACGAACTATCTCCGCGGACAGCTTGGAAGATGCTAGAGAAAAACTGCAAAAGATTTTAGAGAGCATCGATAATGGCTAGAGCTCCACGGGTTATGCCAGCTAAACGTAATCTCGAACTACTGATGCTGCTTTTTGGTTTCGGTCTCTATGCTTTCGCACTAAGTCAGGTTCAGCTTGCAACTATTTTGATTCTTCGACCGGATGCCTGGTTCTTCTGGTCACTACCGGTTGCCGTGGCACTGCTATTTCACTTTGTGCTGCGCTTTAGAGCCAGTGATGCAGATCCAATTCTGTTACCAGTGGGGTTCCTGCTCAATGCTCTGGGTATTGTGATGATTTATCGATTGGATCTGGTTAAACCCTTAACATCCACTGATGCGAACATCGCTTCACGGCAGGTTATTTGGACTGTGGTTGCTGTTCTGATTGCTACCGTCGTTGTTTTCCTGGTTCGCAGTCACTTATCACTGAGGCGTTATATCTACACAGCAATGGCTGTCGGTGTATTGCTGCTATTACTTCCCTCGATGCCGATTATTGGAAAAACCGTCAGTGGGGCAACGCTCTGGGTATCAATTGGCCCATTGAGTTTTCAGCCGGGTGAATTAGCCAAGATTGCTCTGTGTATTTTCTTTGCTGGCTATCTAACCGCTAGACGTGAAGCGCTCTCTGTGGTTGGTAGAAAACTGTATGGGATAAGAATCCCGCCAGCCAGAGAGGTCGGTCCAATTGTCTTTATCTGGCTCGCCTCACTGGGAGTGCTAATCCTGCAGCGCGATCTTGGAACCTCGCTTTTGTATTTCGGGCTGTTTCTGGTGCTGATTTATGTTGCAACGGCAAGGGTTTTTTATGTCTTTATTGGGCTGGTGATGTTCACGGCCGGTGCCCTGGTGGCCTCAAGGCTAATGAATTACGTGGGTGGACGCCTAGATGGCTGGTTGGATCCACTCAGTGACACCAACTACAACGCCATCGGAGGTTCCTACCAGCTGGTGCAGTCCATGTTTGGTCTTGCCCACGGTGGTTTGTTTGGGACCGGTTTGGGTGGTGGATTACCCAATATTGTTCCCCTAGCAGAAAGTGATTTCATCGTCTCTGCAATTGGTGAAGAGCTCGGTCTAGTTGGCTTATTTGCTGTTCTAGTTTTGTATTTAGTTCTAGTTTCCAGAGCAATCAGAATTGCAAATCTTCACAGTGATGATTTCAGCAAACTTCTGGCAATTGGCCTCGGCTTTGTAATAGCACTCCAGCTATTTATAGTCATCGGTGGAGTGCTCAGAGTGGTTCCACTAACGGGGCTAACCACTCCACTGCTAGCTGCTGGTGGATCTTCACTTCTGGCTAACTGGATAATTATTGGCTTGCTGCTCAGATTGTCAGACACCATGCCCAAGGTTGGGACGGTGAACTGATGGCTCCTGAAATAAAAAGAGTAGCGAACGTCATTTTTCTAATGATGCTGAGTTTGTTTATTGCATCGAGTGCGATGCAGGTGGTCAATGCAGATTCACTGAATAATGATTCAAGAAATCAACGTGCGGTTTATGACGGTTATAAAACCCAACGCGGTTCAATACTGGTAAGCAATGAACCGATAGTTGAATCAATTAGAACCTCAGATGCATTTCATTACCTCAGAAAGTATTACGGCGAACAATACAGTTCAATAACCGGTTACTACTCACTATTTCAAGGTCGCAGCGGTTTAGAAAACTTCCTCGACAGTTCACTTCGCGGTGACAACTCCGCTCAGTTCTTTGAACAGATCAATGCGCTGTTTTCTGGTAACCCGGTTACTGGCGCTTCTGTTGAACTAACCATCGACCCCGAATTACAAAAAATAGCTTGGGATGAATTAGGAAATAAAAAAGGTGCGGTTATTGCAATCGAGCCTAAATCAGGTCGAATCCTCGCGATGGTTTCTAAACCTGGCTTTGACCCCAACCTGCTTTCCACTCACAACATTTCCGATGCTGCAGCGAATTACAAAAAGTTATTAACTCAAAAAGGTTCTCCGCTGATCAACCGTTCGGTTGATGCTCTCTATGCACCGGGTTCGGTTTTCAAACTGGTTGTCGCATCAGCTGCTTTTGAATCCGGTGAATACACTCCCAAGTCCCTGATTCCAAATCCAGCGCAATTCACTCTGCCAGGAACTAAAACTGTAATTACAAATTCTGGTGAAGGACGATGTGGTGGCGCAGCAACCGTCTCTATCGCAACTGCACTCAAGCTTTCTTGTAATGTGCCATTTGCTCAATTGGGCATTGCGCTCGGTCAAGAAAAAATAGCAGAGCAAGCTAGGAAGTTTGGCTTCGGTGAAAGCATCACGATTCCACTAAAGACAACCCCGAGTGTTTATCCTAAGGATCTGGATCCAGCCCAGGTTGGCTTGACCGCTTTTGGCCAGTTTGATGTTCGAGTTAGCCCAATCCAGATGCTGCTAGTTAGCTCGGCTATAGCCAATGACGGGGTAGCTATGAAGCCCTATCTGGTGGATCAAATATTCACTTCCAACCTGACCCTGCTGAGTGAAGGTAAGCCTGAGGAGCTAAACCGATCACTCACTACAAGCAGCGCAGAGAACCTGAAATCCATGATGGTTAGCGCTGTTTCAACCGGGGTTAGTTCCAATGCTCGTATCCCAGGGGTGAAGGTAGCTGGTAAGACTGGAACAGCTGAAAATGGTCCAGGCGATCCATATACTCTCTGGTTCACCGGTTTTGCACCTGCAGATAATCCTCAGGTTGCCGTGGTAGTTGTAGTTGAGGATGGTGGGGGTTTGGGGCAATCTGGTCGAGGCAATACCCTAGCTGCCCCCATAGCCAAGAAAATAATGCAGGCGGTGCTTAACAAATGAAACCAGAAGAGGGAATGGTCTTTGGTGGAAGATACAAACTAATCAAACGTATCGCCACCGGAGGAATGGGTGAGGTTTGGCAAGCCCAGGATGAGGTTATTCTTCGTCAGGTAGCAATCAAGATTTTGAAGCAGCAGTATCTTGGAGATCCCGACTTCCTCGAAAGATTTAGAACTGAAGCTAAGCACGCTGCCATGATCAATCACGATGGCATAGCAAATGTTTATGACTACGGTGAGGATGAAGGCAGTGCTTACCTAGTAATGGAATTAGTTCCAGGCGAATCACTTTCTTCGATTCTGGAAAGAGAGAAAACACTTCCCGAACAACAGGTGATTTCCATAATTGCTCAAACCGCACTTGCGCTGGATGCAGCACATCGTGAGGGTTTAGTGCACCGTGACATCAAGCCAGGTAATCTGCTAATCACTCCTGATGGAGGAGTTAAGATAACTGACTTTGGTATTGCCAGAGTTGCAAACCAAGCTTCACTGACTCAAACCGGTCAGGTTATGGGAACTGTTCAATACCTAGCGCCGGAGCAAGCAACTGGAAAACCCGCTAGCGCAGCGGGAGATATCTATTCACTGGGAATTGTTGCCTATGAAGCTCTGGCTGGTAGAAGACCTTTCAAAGGTGAAACACAGATGGCAATTGCTATGGCTCAAATCAACGAGACTCCACCACCACTACCTGAAGAGTTGGATGCAAGACTTGTGAAACTGGTTATGGATTGCATGGCTAAAAAACCAGATCAACGACCACACTCTGCATTAGAACTTGCCGCAAGAGCTGAAGCCTTGCTAGCTGATCGCAATGTTCCGATACGAGTTCAACCACCAATTGAGAGTGCTGTTAGTGATGAAACAACCCTGATAGACACAGACACTAAACCGACTAATGCAGCTCCTGCAATCTGGCCTTGGGCAGTGCTAATTGTGATTCTGCTAGTAACAATTGGTGTGGTGTTCTGGGCTGGATTACTTGCGCCAAAAACTCAAATCAGCCCCAGCCCTTCACCAAGTCCGAGCAATTCGGAAACTCAGACCCCTACGGAATCTCCTACCCCAACTCCAACTGAAGAAAATGTTGTTGTGCTACTCAGCAGTTATCAGGGACAGGATGTTTCTCTGGTGATTGCTCAACTCGCAGATCTAGGTTTAGAAGTTGAACCGATTGCGGGAACTTCACTACCGGTTGATGACCCTCGTATCTCGCAGGTCTATGACCTATCTCCACTGGGAAGCATGCCACCGGGAACCCTCGTCCAGGTTTACTACTATCAGCAGCTAGTCGACCCAAACACTTTGCCAGACCAGTAAAGATAAACTGGCTTAGGTAGTTCACACGGAAACGGAAGTAGTTAGTTGAGCGAGTCAAACCGAATCATCGCTGGAAGATACCAGCTCGGTGCCCTAATTGGGCGTGGCGGTATGGCTGAGGTTTACGCCGGAACTGACACGCGACTGGGGAGAACCGTTGCGGTGAAACTACTTAAAGCAGATTTAGCTGCCGATTCAAGTTTTGAGGTTCGATTCCGACAGGAAGCTCAAGCTTCAGCCAGAATGGCACATCCAACCATCGTCAGGGTTTATGACGCAGGTGACGAGGTAAACATCGATGAGCACGGCGTTGAGCGACACCTGCCATACATCGTCATGGAGTTAGTGCGTGGAGATGTGCTACGCGATATCTTGAAGCAACGACGCCTCACCCAACAGGAGGCAATTGCCTACGCAACCGGTATTTTGACCGCACTTGAGTTCTCTCACGCCGCCGGAGTTATTCATCGAGACATAAAACCCGCCAACGTGATGATTACGGAAAGTGATCAAGTTAAGGTGATGGACTTTGGTATCGCCAGAGCAATAAGCGATTCCTCCGCCACGCTAGCTCACACCAATGGGATTGTTGGAACAGCACAGTATTTTTCTCCAGAACAAGCCCGTGGTGAAACCGTAGACTTGCGAACCGACCTCTACTCAACCGGTGTCTTGCTATACGAAATGCTTACCGGTAAGCCACCCTTTACTGGTGACACAGCGGTTTCAGTTGCTTACCAGCATGTCAGTGAGAGCCCGGTGCCGCCTTCGATGATGAATCCATCGGTATCGCTCGCAATTGATTCTGTAGTTCTAAAAGCTCTCGCAAAAGATAGAACCCAGAGATTCCAGTCTGCTGGTGAATTTAGATCTGCTCTAGCAAATGCTGTGATGGGTATTTCAACTTCTAGTTTCCAAGATGGAGCACAACCACCAACAGCGCCAATGGAGCCAATTGATTCTGCTGAACTAACTCCAACTGTTCTTGCTGAAAAGGTTGATCCGTTTGAAGAACTACTGAATGAAGTCAGAGAAGAAACAGCTGAGGTTATTGAAGCTCCAAATGAAACTCAGGTTCTAGAAGAGCAGGATGAAGAACTACTTAGCCAACTTGGTTTTCAAACCGGTAGCAACCAGGTAGTCACCCGTGCTGCCAAGAAGAGGAAGCTTCGTGCTGATCGACCGTCAGCTGGTTTGTTCTGGGGAGTTGGAACCGGTGCTGGTGTATTCATCATTGGAATCACTATCTGGTTGCTTATGGGTGGAGCATCATTATTGAACTGGGGTGGCGGCGGAGGCGGCAAGATTGCCGTTGCCAATGTGGTGGGTAAAACCTATGAAGAGGCATACACCGCACTTACCGATCAGAAACTTTTGGTTGATAAACAATTGCAGCGCAGTGACACTATCCCGCTAGGCATAGTAATCTCAACCGATCCTCCGGCTGGTCAGCAGGTTGGACTAAAAACAACAATCACTGTTTATGTTTCTGCAGGTAAAGAGCAGATTCTGATGCCAGATCTAACTGGTAAGAGTGAACAGGAAGCAACGCTCGCGATAACTGAAGCCAAGCTATTCTTAGGAACCATAACTCAAGCTAACTCGGCTACGATTCCGCAAAACATGGTTATCTCTTCTGATCCAGCACCTAATGCAAGTGTTCCTGCTGGAAGTACTGTGAACCTCGTTATCTCAACCGGAGCGGTTCTAGTTCCTAACGTTGTGAACCTGGACAAGGTTGATGCTGTGACACAGTTAACCTCTGCCTCTGTTGGCTACACCGTGCAGACTCAGGTTGATCCTTCTTGCACGGGAACCGAAGGAACCACTGTAATTGCCCAGTCAATCGCACCTGGATTACAGCCACAGGGTCAAACCATATTCCTGACCATGCAGTGTGTGAATAATTAGAGATTTACTAGCGGATTTAGCGTCTTAGCTTTTTCTTTTGCTCCAGTTAGACCAATTGACTCTAACCAGTTGCCCAGCATGAGGTATCCGCCCTGGGTTAGTACTGACTCTGGGTGAAATTGCACACCATAAATAGGTAGCGTCTTATGTTGCAAGCCCATAATCACGCCACCTTTAGTTTTACTTGTGACAATCAGGTCATCCGGCACGGTATCGGCCACTACGGCCAGGGAGTGGTATCTGGTTGCCGTAAAGGGTTGCGGGACATTTTCATAGACCAGGGACTGATCATGAAAGACCTCGCTGGTCTTACCGTGCATTAGTTCCTCGGCACTGGTTACGGTAGCTCCCATAGCCTCGGCAATAGCCTGATGACCCAGACAGACTCCAAATATTGGCTTACCGGTTTCTAGGGCATATTTAACAGTCGGAATGCTCAAGCCCGCATCTGCTGGAGTGCCAGGGCCTGGGGAAATAAGCACCGCATCGTAGCGGTCTAGCAGTTCGGGTAATTCGTTAGCTGCAACGACATCGTTTCGCAGCACCTCGGTGGTTGCCCCCAGTTGACGAAGGTAGCCATTCAAGGTGTATACGAAGGAATCGTAGTTGTCTAGAACGAGAATTTTCACCATCAGGTTTCTAAGCCTAACCGCTTTGGATAGAATTGGGCTATGTCTGAAAACGAAAAGAAGTCTGTCAAGCTACCAAAGCGTCCAAAGAAATCTGACGTCCCTGATTCAGTAAAGGCTAAAAAGTCTAAAGAGGGTAACCCGGTTTGGTTTGTTCCTGTCAGCACAGGCTTAATGATTGTTGGTCTGATCTGGATCATGGTCTATTACATCTCGCAGACACTTTTCCCACTTGGTTCCGGAACACCAATAAACATCGGAGCAGCAAACATCATCGTTGGTTTTGGTTTGATGATGGTTGGTTTCGCGATGCTCACTCGCTGGAAATAATTACTGAAGAATAACTGGCGGCATCATTGAGTTGCCCAAAACCCAGAGTCCAAACATTCCAGCTAGAACAACTGCTAGCGAACTCCAAAGCATAGCTTTTTGGTTTTCTTTAGTAAACAGAGTGTAGATGTATGCAACAAGTGCTCCCGCTGCCATTCCACCAAAGTGAGCTTGCCATGCGATACCGGGTAGAAAACTGATTACAACGTTGATTGCAACAATCACAATCATCTGTCTCGCATCCATTCGGAGTGCCCGAAGAAAAACAATATAGGCACCCATCAAACCGAAGATTGCTCCGCTTGCTCCAACAACATAGGACCCAAATTCACCGAAGAATAAAAATCCTAAACTGCCACCAAAAATACTTAGGAAATATAAAACAGTGAATTTAAGTTTTCCTAACAATGGTTCAATCAAAGTTCCCAAAACAAACAGCGAATACATGTTGAACAAAATGTGAGTGTATTGACTTGGTGAGTGAGCGAATGCTGATGTGAAAGCTCTAATGATGCTGCCGTATTCATACTCGGAACCAACTCTCATGAAAGCTACTGCACTAGTAACAGCATCATTAGAGATTTGCAGCAGAAAAACAATTACATTGATACCGATAAGACCTATGGTGATAGGTGCTCGCTGAGTCATGGACTGCTGGAAGGCTGGTCGCTGAATCTTGATGCGTTCTTTAGAATCTTCTGGACAGAGAAAGCCAACCGCACCGGGTGTTGCGCAGTCTGGACAAATAAACCGATCACAGCGTTGACATGACACGCCTGTTTCACGGTCTGGATGCCAGTAACAGGTTGACATTTAGCCTTCCACGGCTTCGACGGTAATGGATTCAATGGTTACTGCTTCAACTGGTCTATCCATAGGCCCAGTCTTAACATTTGCAATTTCATCAACCACTTTTTGTGAATCTGGATCGACTACCTCACCGAACACGGTGTGCTTTCCATAAAGCCACTCGGTTGGAACCACGGTGATAAAGAACTGAGAACCATTAGTGCCTGGTCCAGCATTAGCCATCGCCAATTTGTATGGTTCACTGAAATTTAATTCACTTATTTCATCTTTGAAGTTGTAACCGGGTCCGCCCATGCCATTTCCTGCAGGATCTCCACCCTGAATCATAAATCCAGCGATAATCCTATGAAAAATAGTTCCGGTATACAGTGGTTTTCCTTCGTTTGGAGCCTTAGTACTGGGGTGAACCCAGGCCTTAGAGCCATCTGCTAAGCCAATGAAGTTAGCTACTGTTACTGGCGCGTGAAGCCCAAAAAGGTTCACTTTGATGCTGCCGTGGTTGGTATTGATTGTCGCTACGTGGGTATGTGTGGTCATGAATCCATTCTCGCATGCCCTTTATAGCGTGGCGGCGACACCGGATGTCAGTGGTGGGTTTTAATATGGCTAGGATGTTTCCAAATGGGGATATTCCAAATTTAGACTCGAATGGGGATAAATGAAAATCGAGATCCACGCAAAGCGTGGGGAGACTGCCACAAGCATAGACTTCCCGACGCCCGAAACTCTCAGACTCACCTTACAAATGGGTACCACTGCCGATATGTTGGCCGAGCTTCTGCGTGAAGTAGTTCACGCTGAAGTCTTAACCAGGATAATCAGCCTGTGGGCTAACCCTGACCATCCCAGAGAATTCACTGAAGATGGCCGACATCTTTTTATCCGCGATTTCTCTTAGGCTTAGCTGGCCAACCAAACGCACCTATAGTTTTTAGTAGCTCTTCGGGGGAAACCTTAAGTTCAAGGCAAAGTTTGCCTATTGTTCCAGAAGGGATCTCCCGTTCTAGGTGGAAGTAGCGGCTCAGGCTTGACTTCTGCATGCCCGTAGCGTTTGCGAATTGATTTAGAGATTTGTATCCACGAGCTTCATACTTTGAAACAAACCAGTTCCATGCATGATCCACGTGCTCAGCACTCTGTTTTTGTGCCATTTTTTATTACAACCTGACTTTTTACAGCCCCATGCGTTTGCATCCAGTTAATTACTCTACTCGCATAACTGGGAACAGCAACCTTATCCACCGTGTTCCTAGAAAATGTTCAGGGGCTAAAAAACATCCCCAAAACCATCGAATTCATAGACTTTGATGTAATCGACGAGGAGCTTATTTGATTCTGGCAGGTCCGGGCTAACTGGCCCACCTAAGTTTCCGCCTACAGCCATATTCAGGAGCATCGAGAAGGGCTGGTTATAAACCCACTGATTCCCTGCCACGCTTTCTGGAGTTGCCTCGAAATAGGTTTCGCCGTCTAGCTGCCACGAGATATAGTCTGGTTTCCAACGAATTCCATACTCATGCCAATCTTCTGAGAGATCGACTTCACTTATTTTCTTACCACCACAGCCATGATCGCCAAAATAGCCTGGGCCATGCAGCGTACCTAAAGCCTCAAATGGTTCTCTACCAACCCACTCCATGATGTCGATTTCACCAGCAAGCGGCCAACCCTGTGTGTCCATCTGCTTTCCAAGCATCCAGAATGCTGGCCACAGCCCCCGACCTTTAGGAACCTTGGTTCTAATAACTATTTCCCCGTATTGAAAATAAACTTTGTTCTTTGTGACTAATCTCGCACTGGTCCATTCAACAGGCCCGTAATAAGCTTCCCCGGCACTTCCATCGGTAATCTTCCTGGCCTCAATTTCGAGGAAACCATCACTATTCACAAAAGCATTTTCGGAGGTGTAAACCTGTAGTTCGTTATTACCCCAACCAGGTATTCCATAAGCAGTTCCATCGCCGAGATCTCTCCCCCAGATTTCCTGATTTGGAGCACTACCTGTCGGTAGGTCAAACTCCTCAAACCAAATAAGACGTCTTTCAGACAAAAAATCACCAGTTTCTAACAGAATTTGTTCCAGCCTAGCGTTAACGTCCATTCGGGTTAGACTGGTGTTGTATCTGTCATAAATGCTTCGTCAAAGACATAACCTTGATAGATCAAAGAATTAGGAGATTATATGAAGGCCAAGAACTTAGCCCTAATGGCACTAGTAGCTGGGAGTTTGCTATTTGGCTCAGCAAATACAGCTCTAGCCGAAGATAAGCCCCTTCCCGTCGTAGATTGTGCTGAAGGGTATGAGGCTGTCTCAAGCGATGACGGCTACACCGTAACCTGTGAGCCTGTAACAATCGATCCGACTTCGCAAGAAGTTACCCCGAATGAAGGATGCTGGACTACAGAAGATGGCACTGATGTATGTGCCAGAGGTTTTGTTGGAAGCACTGATCCTGAGCCGGTAGTACCTAAATGTGAAACAAGTATTGCTGACGATGGGACGGAAACCACTGTTTGTGCCTACGCAGATGAAATTGCATACAGTGGCCTGCCTGTTGATGAAATAAGTGCGAACTCAGACGAAATTAAGTACAAATCTGACATGCAAAGGGATTTAGTTCTAACAGCAGCAGGCAGCACTCAGGACGGAACGCTACCTTTCCTAGGAATGTTCTTTGGATTACTTGGTGCAGCTGTTCTTGCTCTGATGCACAAGCCAATTACTAAATAATTTAGTTCTCTGTTATAGCAGCCGCAGCCTTCTGGTTGCGGTTGCTATCTTTAACAGGTGTCTGAAAAACTCGAGATAACTAAGCAACCAGGATTTATAAAACTTTGGGTTGGTCAGACTGTTAGTTCATTCGGTTCGCAGATTAGCGGACTTGCTCTTCCAGTAATCGCTGTCACCCTGCTAAATGCCACAGAATTTCAAATGGGTCTTTTAAATGCAGCGAACACTTCTGCGTTTTTAGTTTTTGGTTTACTAGCCGGGGCTCTGGTTGATCGGTGGATCAAGCGTCAGGTAATGATTACTGCAGACCTAATTCGAATGGTAGCAATCGGTCTTATCCCAGTGCTGTGGTTCGCTGGAATATTGAACATCTATCATCTGATAGCAATCGGAATGATTGTTTCAATCGCTAGCGTATTTTTTGATGTCTCCTACCAAAGCTACATACCAATCCTTCTTCCGAGGGAATATATAAGCCTTGCTAATTCCAGAATGGAACTAACTGCACAAATCTCCGGCGTGGCAAGTCCAAGCATCGTTGGAGTTCTTCTCACAGTGGTGAAAGCTCCAGTACTACTTATCTTCGATGCAATTAGTTTCTTTATTTCAGCATTTAGTCTTCTTCTGATACGCGACAGAGAAATCCCTAAAGATAAATTAACTCGAAGAAGGATCACTGTTGAGATTGCAGAAGGCCTGAGGTTTGTTTGGAATCAAAAACTGATTAGGGCTATTTCTTTCACCACCTCCACAGGTAACCTGTTCTCCACTATCAGTGGAACAATGTTCGCAATTTATTTCTTTCGTGAAAGTTATTTAGGGTTCAATACTGCTGCTTTTGGAATCCTCACTGCAGTTGGTAGCGTAGGTGGTTTGCTCGGTGCTGCAAGCACACCCAAGCTAATAAAGTTTCTGGGAGAGGGTCCGCTGATAGTAATTTCAGCAATCACTATGGGTGCTAGCCAGTTACTAGTAGTTCTCTCTTGGTATGTGGGAAGAGAGTTTGCTCTAGCGGTGTTGCTAATCAACGCCTTCGTAACCGCTTTCACAGTGCTCACCTATAACATCACCCAGGTTTCGGCTAGGCAGCGGCTATGTCCGGAGAATCTTCTGGGTCGTATGAACGCCTCAATCAGATTCATGGTTTGGGGTTGCATGCCTATCGGTGCTCTAATTTCAGGATCGCTTGGTGAACTAATCGGGGTAGTACCAACCATAACTATCGGGGCAATAGGTGGTTTATTCGCAGCTGGTTTTGTGCTTTTTTCACCGATTAGAAAAATGCGCGAGATGCCGACTCTGCCTAAAGACTAACTCTGCTCGCGACTCATTAGGCCAATTTGATTGCCCTCGCTGTCTTCAACGAAAGCTAGCCACTCATTACCCGGTGCATCAAAAACCCCGTTAGGGTCCGGAAATACCACGTGCGGTTCAGTGCTTATCTTGAATCCGCGCTCTTTCAAATCAGCCACAGTCTCTCTGACATCACTAACTGACAGATAAATCAGAGAAGCTGGTCCCCCGACTTCGATGAGTAGTCTTGTTCCGCCTAAATCAAAGAAGGCAAACCCTGGGGGATCAAACACTGCCAAGGGCTCCTGGCCAAGTAGTCGAGTATAGAAATCCTGCGCTCTTCTAAGGTCTTCACAGCCCAGAGCTATCTGTCGAATCTTCATGAACTCAAAAATACACCTATGCGGGGTTGTAGATTTGTTAGGTGGCTAAATCGCCGGCTTTACGATCCTTCCAACACAGAAACTTCAGAGTCCTGTATCCGGCGAATGCCCTATCAAATATTGGCACCTGGGCTCAGCGTGTGGCTCAAGACTGGTTGGTGCTGGAGCTTACCGACAATGACCCAGCAATGCTGGGTCTAGTTACGGCTGTTCAATTTTTACCATCAATGCTGCTATCCCTATACGGCGGTTTACTTGCCGACAGATTCAGCAAACGAAAACTACTACTTCTAACTAACCTGGGGGCTGGTGTTGCTTCTTTTGCTCTAGGACTATTGGTTCTAACCGGCTCGGTAATGCTCTGGCATGTTTTCCTGCTAGCCCTACTGGTTGGTATTTTCTCTGCAATCGACTCTCCAATTCGAATCAGTTTCACCAGTGAACTGGTTGGTAAGGATGATTTGGCCAATGCGGTTAGCCTCAACTCAGCTAACTTCAACGCAGGAAGACTTATTGGGCCAGCTCTGAGTGGATTCCTAATTGCCGCATACGGAACCGGCCCCTCATTCATCATCAACACAGCGAGCTACTTGGTCATGGTGGTAACCCTGCTAGTTATTCGAGACCAGGACCTTCACATCACCACTCAACCAAAACGGGGCAACAAACTAATTGAGGGCTTCCGGTATGTGAGATCCAGAAAAGACCTTCTATTGGTTATGGTGGTCGTCTTTTTCACAACTACATTCGGCCTTAACTTTCAGATGTTTATTGCTCTCATGGCCACTAAAGAGTTCGGTATGGGGCCAAGTGAGTTCGGAACCCTTGGAAGTGTTCTCGCGGTTGGGTCACTCACTGGAGCAATCTTGGCTGCAAGATTGGAAAAGCATCGAACAATTAGAAATATTCTGCGTGGAGCATTTGTCTTTGGTGTTTTAGTTGCAGCATCTGGTTTTCTACCAAATGTTTGGATCTATGGAGCCGCCCTTCCAGTTCTTGGCGCTACTGTCCTTTTAACTCTTATTTCTGCAAATACGTATGTTCAGAGCAACACTGATAGCGCACTACGCGGAAGAGTGATGGGCATCTACCTGATGATTTTCATGGGTGGAACCCCAATCGGCTCACCCCTGGTTGGTTTTGTAGCAGCCGCAGTTGGAATCCGCTGGACTATTGTGATCTGCGGTGTTGTGGTTGCCTTAGCCGCACTAATAATTCGAAAACTCTATATCGACTACAGAAATTCTCAGGCTTAATTTCCTAAGCGCTCCAATTCAGCATCAATGGCAGTGCGGAATATTTCCATGTCAGCATCTGAAATTGGTCCGTACTTAAAGACATAGTCGTACATCTCACCATCAGCGGCAGTTATGATGCCATCCGTGGCGGTGTATACGGTGTCTTGCATGACATTTTCTTCACCCCAGGCTCGCTGACTCCAGGTGTATGTTCCATCCGTATTTAGTTTCACCGAGTGTTTGTAATCACCAGAATTGGTTTGGTTAGCTTCTTCCATCATGGAGATCAAATATCCAGGAGCGCAGACGCTCAACTCCATCTCATAGATAACTTGGGTCTTGCCAGCAGCGTCGATGTAGATAGCTGAGTAGTCCTTGTATGCGTTGTCTTTAGCCAAAACGATAATCCTTGAACCATCAGCGACTTCCTCGATGATGTTTTCGGTCTGCGCCTTCTTGCACGAGTCATCTGCGATCTTGAAAAAATCAGATTCAATCTCAGCCTGAGTTTTAGTCTTCGGAGGTATTGGAGTATTGGTGGGGGTGGCCTTCTGCGAGGCACATCCGGACACGAGCATGACTAGTGCAATGACTGTGATTATCTTCTTCATACTGAAAAGGCTAATCGAAAATCATCACTCGAAGCGAATAAAAATTACTACTGATACAAATCCCTGATGATGATCTTTGTCATTTTCATCAGAGCTTGATTGGCATATTCAGCCTTCTGCTTATCTGGGTTCTCCAGATGTTCCCGCATCTGGATTGGACTAACTTGCCAAGTGAGACCAAACTCATCGATGCACCAACCACATTGACCCGGATTACCCTTTTCGGTAATTGCATTCCAAAGTCGGTCAACTTCTTCCTGTCCATCAACATTCAAAGAAAGCGAGATGGAATTATTAAATGAATCGCCACCTGGCCAATTCATCCCAATAAATTCATGCCCATAAATGCTGAAGTCAGCCGTGAATCTGGGTTTAGTTGGATCTGGTCGGTTCTCTGAGTAGATTACGAAATCAGTAAAAACTGATTCGTAAAATGCCAGAGCCTCGTCCATGTTGCCAGGAAACCAGAGGAAGGTTTTTAGTTTTGTTGGTTCAGTCATGTATTGATGCTAGTGGTGAAAATAGATTTATTTGAAATATCCAAGTTCGGTTTCAGATAGCGGACCATAAGTAATCTGGCTTGACCAAGATTCTGTTTCATATCCAGAAATCAATCCATCTGAGCCAACTGTGTATGTTGTTACATTCAAATTAGCTCCGCCATGATGCTGCCCCCATTTATAAGCTCCATCAGTAGTTTTCTCGAGGCTATGCTCTAAAATCACATAGTTGTCATCACTAGGTTTGACAAAGTCTGCACTAACAAGAGTGTCACAAGGATCAAATAGCAATGGCCAATAGTAGAAGTAGATTGGCCCACCAACAACACCGTCTTTTACTGAAACTTCTTTGATTTTGAATCTGTCGAATATTGAATCGGGAGAGCTAATAAAGTAAGAAGTGCTGTCTGCGTCTTTGATCACAAATCCATCGTCAAGAGCTTTCTTGCAACTATTGAAAGCAATTTCCAAAAACTCAGCATCTAGATCATTCTGTACAAGATTAGGCATACCGCGCTGCATCGCAGCAATTACATCACCGGTATCCTTTGCTGACTCCGTTGCTGATGAAGTATTTTCTGGCTTCGCCGTTGAATTACCTGTTGAACAACCGGCAAGTGATGCAGCCAAAATGACTGTGACCGCGATTGGAACTAGTTTTCTCACAGGGTCCCCCTTCAAATGCAGAATACACCGTAAAGAAAAAGGACCAGCCATTTCTGACTGGTCCTTCCACTTTGTGGAGACTAGGGGGGTCGAACCCCTGACCCCCTGCTTGCAAAGCAGGTGCTCTACCAACTGAGCTAAGTCCCCATTCGGAAGCCTTCTCGGTGAGAGTGCTTCCTGGTGGGCCTAGGAGGACTTGAACCTCCGACCTCTTCATTATCAGTGAAGCGCTCTAACCACCTGAGCTATAGGCCCGTAGAGCAGATTTAACCTTAGCCGATATAGGCCCAAGGCTCAAACCCAATCTAGTTGTTATTGGTGAAACCTACTGAAACACCGCCAGTAATGCGGGCTACCACGTTGAAAATGGCCGCCCAGACTCCAGCCAGGATGGTTCCCACCAAAATAATGAACAAGGCTAAACTCAACGCCACAGACAGAACTGCTGGCAAGGTGACCTCAACCTGAAGGAAGCTCTTCAGAAGATTGCTGAACCCGGCTACGTTCATGATCATAAAGACCACCGTTAGTGCAACAACTAGGCCAATGCCCATGGCTACGGTAAGCACGAAGGCAAATCTAACTGCTGACCAGAAATTGACCTTTACTAATTTAAGATTGACTGGCTTTACGGACGTTGATTCAGTCCGCTTGGCTGATCTAGAAAACATACTCATTTACTCTCCTGCCTTTTCAGCGATGACCGCAACACTGGAGGTATCGGTATCTAGATTGCGCTCACTATTCTTAGCCAATCCTAGAACTGAATCGTCTCCTTCGAGGCGGGCAAACACGACACCCATGGTGTCACGACCACGAGCAGGAACTTCACTCACAGCCGACCTGACCACTCTACCCGTGGCCAGAACAATTAGCACCTCGTCTTCTTCCTCGACAATTAGTGCTCCAACGATATCTCCACGTCTTTCCTCAAGCTTGGCAACTTTGATACCGATACCACCACGGTTTTGCAGACGATACTCCTCAACCTTGGTGCGCTTGGCAAATCCTCCCGAGGTGACCACAAAGACATAACCCTTATCGGTAATCACATCGGCTGAAAGCAGGTGATCGTCCTTTCGGAAACTCATGCCGATGTTGCCAGATGTGTCTCTACCCATCGGTCTCAATGAATCATCACTTGCCGAGAATCTAATTGACATTCCCTTGCTGGAGACTAACAGGATGTCATCTGACTGATTTACCAGCAACGCTGAGATAACCTCGTCGCCGTCTTTGAGTTTGATAGCTATTACTCCACCAGTTCTAGCGGTGTCATAAGCTTCCAGCGCTGTTTTCTTTACCAAGCCGCGCTTAGTTGCTAGGAGTAGATACTCGGCCTGCTGGTAGTCGCGGATATCGAGCACGGAAGCAATCTTTTCATCCGGCTGCATAGCAAGCAGATTTGCTAGGTGCTGACCCTTGGCATCTCTTCCAGCCTCTGGAACCTCATAGGCCTTGGCTCGATAAACTCTGCCCTTATTGGTAAAGAAAAGCAGGTAATGATGCGTAGTTGTTACAAAGAAGTGCTCCACTATGTCATCAGCTCTCAGGCTTGCACCTTTGACTCCTCGACCACCACGGTGCTGTGATCGATAGTTGTTGCTCTTGGTGCGCTTGATGTATCCACCGCGAGTAATGGTGATAACCATTTCCTCTTCAGGAATTAGATCAAGATCGCCAACCTCATCCTCGTTGGGAAGAATTACTGTTCTGCGGTCATCACCGTGTCTCTTGACGACCTCTTCCAGTTCTTCGCTGACAATGCTTCTTTGACGCTTAGGATCGGCCAAGATTGCCTTGTATTCAAGGATTAGGGCTTCTAGTTCAGCCGCTTCATCAATAATCTTTTGACGTTCCAGAGCGGCCAATTGGCGAAGCTGCATGTTAAGAATTGCTCTGGCTTGAAGTTCATCGATCTTCAGCAGCTTCATCAAGCCATCACGGGCATCATCGGCAGTCTGGCTAGCCCTAATAAGTTTGATTACCTCATCCAGTGCGTCAAGAGCCTTGAGATAACCGCGAAGGATATGTGCTCGCTCCTCAGCTTTTCTCAATCTAAAGCTGGTTCGACGAACAATTACCTCAATTTGGTGATCAATCCAGTGTGTGATGAATGCATCCAAAGACAAGGTTCTTGGAACTCCATCAACCAAAGCAAGCATGTTTGCGCTGAAGTTTTCTTGCAGTGGAGTAAAGCGATACAGGTTATTCAACACAACCTGGGCAACAGCATCCTTCTTAAGGATAAGAACCAAGCGCTGTCCAGTTCTTCCGGATGTTTCATCACGGATATCGGCAATGCCGTTGATTCTTCCTTCCTTAACCAATTCAGCAATCTTGAGTGCAAGATTGTCCGGGTTTACCTGATAAGGAAGTTCTGTAACAACGAGACATGTTCTACCGTGAATTTCTTCAACGTTGACAACTGCCCGCATTGTGATTGAACCACGGCCGGTTGCATATGCGTCCTTGATTCCCTGAGTTCCTAGAATGGTCGCACCGGTTGGAAAATCAGGTCCCTTAACTCGCTGCATGAGAGCTGCTAGCAATTCTTCTTTTGAGGCATCCGGGTTAGCTAATGCCCACTGCGCACCTTCTGCAACTTCTCTTAGGTTGTGCGGTGGAATGTTGGTTGCCATCGCAACTGCAATACCGATTGATCCGTTAATTAGCAGGTTTGGAATTCGGCTCGGAAGGACTACTGGCTCTTGGGTTCTACCATCATAGTTATCTTGGAAATCAACGGTGTCTTCGTCAATGTCTCGAACCATCTCCATGGCCAAAGTGGACATACGACACTCTGTGTATCGAGGTGCAGCTGCGCCATCATTACCGGGTGAACCAAAGTTGCCCTGGCCATTTACCAGTGGGTAACGAAGAACCCATTCCTGAACCAGACGAACCAGTGTGTCATAAATAGCACCATCACCGTGCGGGTGGAACTGACCCATAACATCGCCAACAACACGAGAGCATTTGCTGAACTGTTTATCTGGACGGTAACCGCCGTCAAACATTCCGTAAATCACTCTTCGGTGAACAGGTTTTAGCCCGTCTCTAACATCTGGAAGCGCTCGACCGACGATAACGCTCATTGCGTAGTCGAGGAACGAGCGTTGCATTTCGACGTTTAGGTCGACCTGCTCAATCCGGTCCATTTTAGGTTCGTTGTTTTCTGTCATAACTTATCTACCGCTCTAGATATCTAGGAAGCGAACATCCTTTGCGTTCTGTTGAATAAAAGTTCTTCGAAGATCGATGTCATCGCCCATCAAAGTCGAGAAGATTTCATCTGCTCTAGCCGCATCATCAAGAGTTACCTGAAGCAATGTTCTTCTCGCCGGATCCATGGTGGTTGCCCAAAGCTCGTCATAGTCCATTTCACCCAGACCCTTATAGCGCTGGATTGAGTTCTCTTTAGGCAGCTTCTTACCTGCCGCTTGGCCTTTAGCCAGCTGCTCATCCCGCTCGGCATCGGTATAGACATACTCGTGCTCAGCGTTTGACCACTTGATTCTGTAGAGCGGTGGTTGGGCCAGATAGACATAGCCATACTCAATCACCGGTCTCATGTAGCGATATAGCAAAGTCAAAAGCAAAGTTCTAATGTGCTGTCCGTCAACATCAGCATCTGCCATAAGAATGCACTTGTGATATCTAATCTTTGAGATATCTAAATCCGATCCGATGCCAGTTCCAAATGCTGTGATCAGAGCTTGAACTTCGCTGTTACGTTCAGCTCTTTCGCGTCCAGCTTTTTCAACATTCAGCACTTTTCCTCGAAGAGGCAAAATCGCTTGAGTCTCCGGATCTCTACCTCTAACAGCAGATCCACCAGCCGAATCACCCTCAACGATATATAGTTCGCTAACCTTTGGATCTCTCGAGGAACAGTCACGAAGTTTTCCAGGCATACCGGTTGATTCGAGAAGGCCTTTTCTTCTGGTTTGCTCTCTAGCTTTTCTAGCGGCAATTCTTGCCTGAGCAGCACGTAGTGCACGACGACAAATTTCCTTAGCCGCGTTTGGATTTCTAGCAAACCAGTCAGCTAGTTTCTCATTGGTAATTTTCTGAACAAAAGTCTTTGCTTCTGTATTACCAAGTTTTGTCTTTGTCTGACCTTCAAATTGCGGTTCAGCAAGCTTCACAGATATGACTGCTGTCAATCCTTCTCTAACATCTTCACCAGCAAGGTTCTCTTCTTTTTCTTTGAGTAGTCCTTTTTCTCTCGCATACTTATTTAGTAGCGAGGTGAGAGCTGTCCTGAATCCTTCTTCGTGTGTTCCACCTTCGTGAGTGTTAATTGTGTTTGCGTAAGTGTGAACACCTTCGTTATATCCATCGGTCCATTGCATCGCAACTTCGACAGACATGTTCTTCTCTTTGGTTTCAGCTTCAAAAGAAATAATCTCGTTGTGAATTACTTCAATCTTTTTCGTTGAGTTTAGATATTGAACGTAATCTTTTAGACCCTGCTCATACATATACTTATCGCTACGTTCAGATCTCTCATCAAACAAAGAAATGCTCAGGCCTTTGTTCAAGAAAGCCATCTGCTGGAATCGTGCACGCAAAGTTTCGTAATCGAAATCGACTGTTTCAAAGATCTCAGCGTTGGGCAAAAACTCAATAACTGTTCCTGTGAAATCTGCGGGCTTGCCTTTTTTCAAAGGAGCCTGTGGAACACCGGACAGATAAGACTGAGTCCAGATAAAACCATCACGAGCGACAATGACATTGAGCTTTGTCGAGAGTGCATTCACTACTGAAGCACCAACACCGTGCAAACCACCGGATACTGCGTATCCGCCGCCGCCGAACTTACCGCCGGCGTGCAAAACAGTTAGGACAACTTCAACAGCGGGCTTTTTCTCGACTGGATGCTCATCAACTGGGATTCCTCGACCGTCATCAGCCACCTTTACCCAGCCATCTTTAGTGATAACCACATCGATGTTCTTGCAGTAGCCAGCTAGGGATTCATCAACAGCGTTATCGACGATTTCATAGACCAAGTGGTGCAATCCGCGGGGACCGGTAGAACCGATATACATACCCGGACGCTTACGTACCGCCTCTAGACCCTCTAAAACTTGAATATTCGAGGCATCGTAGCCTTTTTTGGGTTCGGACATATTGGGGTACTGACTCCTAATTGATCTAGTCGGGCCCGCACGACTGCAGCCAAAAAGCTGACTTAAATCCGGGGTTGCTGACCCTTCAATTCTACCTTTTTAAGGGTCAAAAATAGGTCACAATTGGGGATAAAATCGACCTATTTTACCTGTGGAAAACTCTCTGAATCCCTTATAAATAAAGGGTAGTTATCAACCGAAGGTGTCTCTTGGTCCGCGGCCAGGAACAGATCGAAGGCCGCGCTTAAAACTAGGTGCTTGGGGGCCTAAAACCTTGATTTCCGTAACCTCTAAATCTGGGGTTCTCTCTTTGATTTTGACCATAATTTCCCCGCTCATGAGCCTTAACTGGGTTGCCCAAGCTGTGCTTTTACACCTGATAGTCAGAATGCCCTTTGAGAGGTCCTCTGGGTAGCTGAACTCGGCAACGCGGTCTCCGACAATTAATTTCCAATTAGCAAACAGATCCCCTTCAGCGACCTTGCCCTGCCAGCCGAATCCCCGAATCAAATCGTCTATGGTACTTGCAAGGTTCTTAGGAGTACGACCTGCATCAAACGGCTTTGAATTCTGCCTCTGATTTCTTTCTCGTCGCTTCGAGTCCCTGCTAACTTGACCGGTTAGAGCTCGCTTTACCTTGTTGAAGTATTCAACAGCAATGTCAGGTTGTTCTGTCATGTCAGTAAAGCAACCTTTCCATCTGAAATCAGATATCTTGCCGCAGAGTCGAAACTGGACTGCTTTCCTCTGATTGCATCAGTAATAATAACCTGTTCATAATCTGAAACCATATCCAGCAGTCGCTCTAGCCGATTGTCATCCAAGGAAGAAAACACATCATCCAGGATTAGAATCGGATCTCCTGCTCGGGCTTCCGCCCTGAGCAATTCAGCGCTGGCTAGCTTTAGGCTGATTGCGAATGACCATGCTTCACCGTAGCTGATGTATCCCTTGGCAGGATAATCACCCAGCATGAGCTTCAAGTCATCCCGTTGCGGTCCAACCAAAGTAACTCCACGTTCTAGTTCTCGTGGTCTCAGTTCTGAAAGTTTCTTTCTAAAGATCTCTTCAATGGTGTTTCTGTCAATGTCTTGAATCTCAGTTAGTGAATCAGCATCGAAGCCATCTGCGAACACAGTACTGAGCGAGCTAACTTGCGCAACACGATCATCACTAGAAATTTGTCTATAGCACTTAGCTAGAAGGGGATTTAGTTTCTTAACCAGAGCAAGTCTCTCTGAAATAATCTCGGCTCCGAGCTTTACCAATGAGTCGTCCCAAGCTTCAAGGGTTGATAGTCCAGGCGAATCTTTTGGCAGATTCCTTGATGTCTTCAAAAGACTATTGCGCTGCTTTAATACCCTCTCGTAGTCAGAAAACACTCCGGCCAATCTAGGTGTGAATTGCACAAGCAGTTGGTCGAGGAATTCTCGTCTATCTGATGGATCATCATGAACGATTCTGGAGTCATCCGGAGTGAAGGACACTGTGCTGATGTATCCGATAGCATCTCTAGCTCTGGAAAGGTCACTGCGATTAACCTTTGCTTTATTTTTTGCTTCTCGATTTAATTCAATTTCAATCAGATTTTCTTTTTCACCGAATCTGGCTAGTGCCCTAATTATTGCTTGATCTGATTTGTATTTGATCATGGGAACATATGACCCGTACCTGGGTGCGGTCAAGGTTGATGAATAAAGGATTGCCTCAACAAGACTTGTTTTTCCAGCGCCATTGTCCCCAGTTAATAAATTGATTCCGGGTTGTAGGGAAATGTCTATGGAATCGTAATTCCTGAAATTAACTAAGTTCAGATGCTTTATGTGCATCTCAACTAAAACCTACTCAGCCTTTTTGACTGCGTGACCGCCGAATTGATTTCTAAGTGCAGCAACAGCCTTCATAGCTGGTGAATCGTCCTGTCTAGAAGAGAACCTAGCAAATAGTGCAGCGGTAATGGCTGGCATAGGAACAGAGTTAGCGATAGCTTCCTCAACAGTCCAGCGTCCCTCACCTGAATCCTCAACGTATCCCTTGATTTGAGATAGTCCTGGGTCTTCGGCTAGAGCCTTTACCAGTAGGTCAAGAAGCCAGGATCTGACTACGGTCCCCTTCTGCCAAGCAGCAAAGGTCCCGTGAACATCCTTGATGATCTCTTTCTTTTCCAAAAGCTCGTAGCCTTCAGCGAATGCTTGCATCATGGCGTATTCAATGCCGTTGTGGACCATCTTTGCGTAGTGACCTGCTCCGACATCTCCAACGTGAACAAATCCTTCAGCGCGCTCACCCTCTGGACGTAGTGCATCAAAAATTGGCTTCGCGATTTCAACTAGGTCTTTATCGCCACCGACCATCAAACCGTAGCCGTTCTGAAGACCCCAAACTCCTCCTGAAACACCACAGTCTAGGTAGCCGATGCCTTTCTCTGAGAGCTCTGCTGCGTGTCTAGCATCATCGGTGAATCTAGAGTTACCACCCTCGATGATCAAATCGCCTTTATCTAAGTACTGGGAAAGTTCATTTATTACATCATCAGTTGGTTTGCCATGAGGAACCATTACCCAAACAATCTTCGGTGAAGGTATTGCGTCAACAAGTTCTTTAATGCTGCTAACATCGGCAACCTTAGGGTCTCTGGAGTAACCAGTTACTTCAATACCTTTGTTGCGAAGTCGGGTGCGCATGTTGCCACCCATTTTTCCTAGGCCAACGAGACCAATGTGCATTTCTTGCCTTTCAATTAGATGCTTAGCGCTTTAGCATGTTTGGATTTAACAGATAACGATAGCTGTCAGGCGAAGCTGCATCTTTGGAGGTTTGGCTTGACATTATTATTGGGCCAGGTCGAGACGGATCTCTCTGGTTCTTAGTGAATTCAATTTTAACAAATTCACTGAGAATTTGGTTTAGACCATCGATAAATAATCCTGGTTTGAATCTAAGGCTGGTTGGATTTCCAGTTAGTGTTGCTTCAACTAATTCACTTGCATTATTTTCTGAACTAGTTGATTCAAGCTGGACCGAGTTGGTTTCAAATGAATATCTGACTGTGTCGTCTGATTCGTTGATAACTAATTCAACACGCTTAGTTGCATCAATTAGGTCTTGCTTATTTATAACAACTGAATCTTCTAAGTTTGTTGGGAAGTATTGGTCAATGTCTGGATAGTTTTCAATATTTAGAACAACAGTTGTGACAATTCTGTTTTTGGCTTGGAATGCAACCATTCCTCTTTCCCCCTCAGGTGAAATTGAAATACTTACTTCGCCTAAGTTAACAAAACTCTTTTCAATGTCCTGCATTGTCTTGGTTAGTACAACTGCTGAAACTTCACCAGTCTTACCCAACCAATTAACTTTGCATCTTGCGATTCTGTTTGGATCTGCAGCGGTGAACATAACTGATTCATTGTCAGCTTTAATCTGAATTCCTTTTTGGAAAGCTCTAGTTGAATCTTTGGCGGAAGCAACTGAAACTCTTCTGATTGCATTTACAAAAGCATCGCCATCTATAGTTCCTGAAACAGGTGGGATAGGTGGAAGAGTTGGATATTGTTCGATGGGTAGGGTTGCTAACTCAAATTTCGAAGTTCCGCAGCTAAGCAATACTTTTGAGCCATCCAAAGTGAAAGTTACCGGTTGGTTAGGTAGTCGACTAACAATGTCGTTCAGTAGACGACCAGATACAAGTGTGGTTCCAGACGACTCGACATTGGCTACAACCTCAGTTTGAGCTGAAACATCGTGATCAAAGACTGAAATTTGGAGTGAATTTGCATCCGCAACCAACCTCATACCTGAAAGTACCTGGGATGTTGGTTTTGACTGTAGCATTCTGGCTGCAAAGGCAACAGAATCAGCCAGCACATCGCGATTTACTTGGAACTTCACAGTTCACCTTTCATGGGGATAGTTAGTATATCTTGGCACATTTCCTTTTAGCCACCTAAACAGGCACAACCCCAAATGTTATGGGACTTTATCTATATCTTTAAATTATTAACATCATTATTAACAGCTGTGGATAATGTGGATAACCCTGTGATGGCCACATTTAATCCCTAAATAACAAGCGTGAAACTTGTATACACATCTGTTAATAATTCTGTGGAAAACTCCATTCGTTGTGAATTGAAATCTTCTATTTCACAGCCAGATGGCTTTTTCTAACAGGATATTGGGGCTAAAACTAATGGTTATAAACAGGTTCTGTTGATAACAGGACTACTTTAGGTTTGCTCTGATATCAGTGACCTGGTTGTAGATGTAACGACGCTCACTCATCAGATCACCAACCTTCTTGATGGCATACATGACTGTTGTGTGGTCTCTTCCCCCAAATAAAGCACCTATTTTTGGTAGGGACATTGAAGTCTTTTCTCGACACAAATACATGGCTATTTGGCGGGCCACAACAATAGCCTGAGACCTGGATTTTCCAAAAATCTCTTCCTGAGTGAGCTTGAAGTAGTCAGAAACAGCCTTAACTATCTCCATAGGAGCAATGGAATTACCGTCTTCACTCATAGGTACCATGTCTTTGAGAACAGCCTGGACCAGATTCATGTCAATCTGAGTCCTGTTTAGGGCGGCATAAGCTGTAACACGGATCAGGGCACCCTCAAGTTCTCTGATGTTTGAAGATATTCGAGCGGCCATGAAGTCCAGGATCTCGTCGCTAATCCTGATTTTGTCGCTTTCCGCCTTCTTACGAAGGATAGCGATGCGAGTTTCTAGCTCAGGAGCCTGAATATCAGTCATTAGACCCCACTCAAAGCGGCTTCTCATTCGCTCATCAAAGCTATTTAACAGTTTTGGTGAAACGTCGCTAGTGATTACTACCTGTTTGCCTGACTCGTGTAGGGCGTTGAAAGTCGCGAAAAACGACTCTTGGGTCTCTTTTTTACCCTGTAAGAATTGGATATCGTCAATCAGTAGGACGTCCACCTGGCGATATTTAGCCTGGAATTGGAAGCTTGTGTTGGTTTGGATTGCATTAATGAAGTCATTGGTAAAAACTTCACTGGAAACATAACGAACCCGTTTGGCAGGCCAGTACTGCTGAACATAGTTTCCAATAGCATGCAGAAGGTGGGTTTTACCTAGCCCAGAGTTTCCATAAATGAAAAGCGGGTTATAAGCCTTTGCTGGCACTTCCGCCACTGCGAATGCAGCAGCGTAAGCAAATCTGTTCGACTCACCTTGGACAAAGCTCTCAAAAGTGTATTTTGGATTTAGTCTGGAGGATCCTTCAGCAGGCTGCATAGATTCAACAGTTGGGGTCGGATTTATCGTCACAGGATCTAGTTCAATATCTGCCTGCTTAGACATACTGAAAGAATCAGCCAAATCAGGGTTGACGACTATACCAATGTTCGTGTTTCCCTCAGTTAAACCCATTTTCTGAAGGGTTTCTAGAAGTGGCTCTTTTATGTGTCTTTCAATAAAACCCCTGGCTGTTTCATTGGCCACCTGAAGATAGAGAGTTTCCCCTAATAGGCCTTGGACATTGATTAGTTGGACAAAACCAAACATTTGTCCAGTAATCCTGTCGTCATTGCGCAGTTGAGCAACAACTTCCTGCCACTGCTCGGCAGTGATACCAGTTGTTTCAACCATGATCTTCTCTCAAATACCTGTTGTTTCAAGGGTTGTAGACTGTTTTCCACAACCATACCATTCGGCGTTAACCCTGTGGAAAACCACCTGTGAATAACTTCACGGGTGGCCATTAGGTCTGTGGAAAACTTTTCACTCAGTATTAAAGTACCTTAAGCCTGGAAAAAGCAAATCCAAAAACCCAAAATCCCCCATTTTTACCAATAATGTTATAAATCCAGCTCGTGCTGCTGAAATTGAGTCGTGTTTTTCTCCAAAATGTCGATCTGCAGAAGCAAAATTCAGCTCGACAAATTTGCTTTAATTTCTAATAAAAACTTGACCTCGAGGCTATTTTTAGCGTAAGTTTAAAAAGTTGTCTGGCTTATGGTTCGGCCTCAACTGACATTTTGACGAGAACCCAAATAAAGTTTCTGGAGCAATCAAATGACTAAGCGCACTTACCAACCTAACAACAGGCGCCGTTCAAAGACCCACGGTTTTCGTGTTCGCATGAAGACTCGTGCCGGTAGAGCAATCCTGGCAGCACGTCGCCGCAAGGGTCGCAGCGAGCTTTCAGCCTAAAGCAGTTGCTCCCTCGCGAAAACAGGCTTAGATCAGCCGAGGATTTTCGCTCGACTATGAGGCTAGGTCATAAAGCTACCACTGAGCATTTGGTGCTCTATTTAAAAAAAGGCGATACTTCACTAAACCCCCGTTTTGGTTTTGTTGTTGGCAAAGCGGTAGGCAATTCAGTAAAAAGAAATCTTATAAAGCGTCGAGCACGCGCATTTTGTTCATCCCACATAACTGAATTCAGCAATGATGAATCCTTGGTGATAAGGGCGCTGCCCGGCTGCGCAGAAATAACCTCAGATCAGCTTACTGATGAACTCAACGAGGGGCTTTCTAGGCTAAGGGGAGCAAATAAATGAGAACTTTAGCCCTAAACTTGTGGGTTTTACCTCGAAACATCCCGATATTATTCATACTCCTTTGGAGAAAGGCAATTTCGCCACTTTATGGCAATGTTTGCCGTTATCACCCAAGTTGCTCAGCTTACGGTCTAGGCTCAATACAGCAGCATGGTATTACTTACGGCTCAGCACTAACTATTTGGCGCATTTTGCGGTGCAACCCATTTTCCAAAGGCGGAGTGGATGATGTTAGACCAGGCCCTAAGTGGATTACCTTGACGAAGGTTGGATTAGTTTTTGTAAAGAGCGCCGAAAGCGCTGATCGATAGGAAAATAATGGACATAATCAGCATTATTTTGTTCCCGTTTAAGTGGATTTTGGAAGCAGTAATGGTGCTGTTCCATAGCCTCTTCACAGCAATTGGGGCAAATCCAGACGATGGAAATACCTGGGTTGCTTCGATTGTTGGGCTAGTTCTGGTCGTTAGAGCAGCACTAATCCCACTCTTCGTGAAGCAAATTAGAAGCCAAAGAACCATGTATTTGCTTCAGCCAGATCTTCAGAAACTGCAAAAGCGCTACAAGGGTAAGAACGACAGGGACTCCAGAGAAAGACTTGCTAGAGAGCAGATGGAGCTCTACAAGAAGCACGGATCCAGCCCATTTTCTTCATGTTTGCCGCTAATCGCCCAGATGCCAGTCTTCTTCTCTCTTTATGCAACCCTAACTGAAGCTCAGAATTCAAAACCGGGTGTTGGAATGCTCACAAAGGAACTGTCTGTTTCCTTTGCCAATTCAACCTTTGTAGGCGCAAAGCTCTCCGAAACCTTCCTCACCGCTAGTTCAATCTCGGTAAATATTCTTGCCGGCACCATGATTGTTCTGATGTCTGCTTCCCAGTTCATAACCCAGAAGCAGATCATGGCTAAGAACCAGAATCCAGACGTGCAAAACTCACAGTTTGCACAAACCCAGAAAATCATGCTTTACGCGTTCCCACTTATTTTCTTGGTAACCGGTCTAGCCTTCCCACTCGGTGTTCTGATCTATTGGACAGTTTCAAACTTCTGGACTATGGGACAGCAATTCTTTGTTATCAAGAGAATGCCAACTCCCGGTTCAATTGCCCACCGCGAACGACAGGAAAGACTGGCTAAAAAAGGCAAGTTAACCCTTGAAGCCACCCCAGAAGTCGTTGAAGAAGACGAAAAGCCAGCACAGCGAGTCCAGCCAGTATCCAAGGCCAGGGCCAAAAAGAAGCCAAAAGGTAAGAAATAGTTATGTCAAGTGAAGAATTAGAAAACCAAGACGCCCCTGAAGAATCAAGCCTGAAAGAGTCCAGCTCTGTAAAGGATCTAGAAGAAGAGGGTGAAGTAGCTGCTGATTACCTAGAAGAGCTACTCGACATTTTTGACCTTGATGGCGACATTAGCATCGACGTCAGAGACGGACGGGCTTACATAGAGATTACAGCTGAGGGAGAAAGTAACATCAAGCTGATTTCTAACCCAGAGACTGTAGAGGCCCTTCAGGAACTCACTAGGATAGCGGTCCAGACAAAGACCCAAACCTTCAGCCGTTTAATCCTAGACATTGCCGGATCAAGACAGGCAAAAGTCGAATCTCTGACCCGTCTAGTCAACAAAATAATCGCTAAGGTCAAGGAAACGAATGCGCCTGTCGCCATGAAACCTATGTCTTCGTACGAACGCAAAATTGCCCATGACTTGTTTGCGGAGGCAGGACTAATTTCAGAGTCCGAGGGCGAAGGAAAAGACCGCCACATCGTAGCTAAGCCAGCTGAATAGTTTCACGTGAAACATCCGACTCCAGAAATTCATGTCTGAGAATTTTGAGCCTGAAGGTGTTCCGCTGGAAGCCCATGAAGTTTTTGGCGAGAATTTTCACTTAGCAAAGAAATACGCTGATCTTCTTGCTCGAGACGGAGATCTTCTAGGGCTTATTGGACCTAGAGAATTACCCAAAATATGGTCTCGCCATATTCTGAATTCCGCAGTCGTGTCCGATCTTGTAGAGCCTGGTGAACGAGTTGCAGATGTTGGCTCAGGTGCTGGTCTGCCCGGAATCCCCATGGCAATACGCCAACCAGAAGCCCAATTTACACTCATCGAACCCATGGAACGAAGAGCTAAGTGGCTGGCAGAAGTTGTAGTTCCAACCCTTGGCTTGAAGAACGTCGAGGTGCTTCGTCTCAGAGCAGAGGAAGCACCGATGGATTCCTTCGATGTCGTCACAGCCAGAGCAGTCAGCGCTTTGCCAAAGCTCCTGAAAATGACAGTTCCGTTAGTTGCGCCAGGTGGTCGAATCTTGGCATTAAAGGGTTCTAAAGCCGCAGATGAGGTAGGCGAGGCTAGGCCTCTTGCAAAGAAGTTCGGGCTAGGAACTTTTGAAATTGTCACAGTTGGGCAAAAACTTCTGAAAGAGCCGACTACGGTGGTTCGAATTAGATTACTCTAGAAAACGAATCATGGAGTTTTGGATGTCTAGAGAGTTTCCTGCTGAAGAGACAGCAACCACCCCGGCCACAGTTGTCACCGGTCTGGGCTACCCTAACGGACGTGAAGAATCATCCCCAGAGCCAACCGGTTGGCAACCCCAACATGGCGAAATCGACCAGATCGAGAAGAAGGTTTCACGTGAAACAATCTGACGAAATACTCTCTCCAGGAGGCTTTCAGGACGCTCCGTTAGCTCAGGAATTGAGCGAGAATACGCGTCGTCTAAATAATGTAAGAAATGCAAGGATTGAAAGACCCTCCAGCGCCCGTATTATGACTGTTGCCAATCAAAAGGGTGGCGTGGGAAAGACTACATCTGCTGTGAATCTGGCTGTCGCTTTGGCTGAAAAAGGAATGAATGTCCTGGTCATTGATTTAGATCCGCAGGGCAACGCCTCTACAGCTTTGGGTATTGAACACCATTCTGGTGTCCCATCAATCTATGATGCCCTGGTTCAAAACGTCCCCTTGGCTCAATTAGTTCAGAAAAGTCCGGAATCCGAACGGTTATTGTGTGTCCCCGCAACCATTCAATTGGCTGGTGCAGAGATGGAGCTTTATTCGCTGCTAGCTCGTGAATACAGGCTAAAAAATGCCATTACTGAGTACTTAGAAACCACTGAAATAACCCCTGACTACATCTTCATTGACTGTCCTCCGAGCCTAGGCCAACTGACAATCAATGCTTTTACCGCAGCAACAGAGGTCCTAATTCCGATCCAATGTGAGTACTATGCTCTAGAAGGCCTGACTCAGCTGAAGACAACCATAGACATGATTCGCTCGATTTCTAACCCCAAGTTAGCTCTTTCGACGATTCTTTTGACCATGTATGACTCGAGAACAAAGCTCAACACTGCTGTTGTCGATGATGTCAGATCGTACTTCCCCACCCAAACTTTGCAAACAATAATTCCTCGTCAAATTGGAGTTGCTGAAGCCCCTAGTTATGGCCAAACAGTGGTCAACTACGACAAGACATCAAATGGAGCTATTTCATACATGGAAGCAGCAATAGAAATAGCTCAGAGAGGAGTCCAGCATGGCTGAGAAAAAAGGCGGTCTAGGCAGAGGTATCGGTGCACTCATACCGGGAGCTCAACAGAATAACGAGCGGATGGAGAGGCCAGCTGACGGCAATCCAATCAGTGTCTTTTTTGGCGGATCCACCAACGCTCCAGTCGATCTAGTTCCAGTACCTGGTGCAAGTTTTGGCTATCTCAATGTGGACGATATTGTTCCTAACCCTAAGCAGCCGAGAACCAACTTTGAGCCAGATGCGTTTGCTGAACTTGTTGGCAGCATCAAGGAATTTGGTGTACTACAGCCAATCTCAGTTCGTTCACTTGGTAAACAAAATGGCGTTGATAAATATGAACTCATTATGGGTGAGAGACGTCTTAGGGCAACCAAAGAGGCCGGCCTAACGCAAATCCCTGCGGTGATAAGGGACACCGCAGATGAGAACATGTTGCGCGATGCTCTCTTGGAAAATCTTCACAGAAGTGATCTAAATGCTATTGAAGAGGCAAATGCCTATCAACAGTTACTAGAGGAGTACGGTTGCACTCAAGATCAGTTAGCCGAAAAACTTTCTCGGTCTCGTCCACAAATCACTAACACTATTCGTCTGCTAAAGCTCCCTACATCAGTTCAGGCAAAGGTCGCGGCTGGTGTTCTATCAGCTGGACACGCTAGAGCCATTCTCGCCTTAGATAAACCAGAGCAAATGCTCGAATTGGCAGATAAGGTCATCAATCTCGGACTTTCGGTACGCGACACCGAAATAGAAGTAAAGCGTGGACCTGCTAAGCCAACGATCAGGCCTGGAACCAAGCAGCAAGCCTTGAAAACCCTCGCTGATCAACTTGGCGACAAGCTCGGAACTCGAGTTACCATCAAAATTTCAAGCCGTAAGGGATCTATAAACATAGATTTTGCTAGCGTAGAAGATCTGAACCGCATCTTGAAAGAGATGGGCCAGGACATCAAGTTCTAAACCTGTGGATAACTATCCACATTTCAATAAATTATCCACAGTTTGCTTGTTTTTCTGTGGATAAAGTAAAAAGTGCCAAGAATTACTCTTGGCACTTTACCTTTAATCTGGTTTCTAGATAAAGTCGCTTAGATCAGTAAGCAGGCTTTGCTTTGGCTTAGCTCCAATAATCTGCTTTACGACCTGTCCGCCTTGGAAGACGTGAAGTGCTGGGATAGAAGTAATGCCATACTGCTGAGCCAGGGCTGGCTCTTCATCAACGTTCACCTTGACGATAGTGATTTTGTCTCCGTGTTCTGCAGAGATTTCATCCAAGATAGGTGAAACCATCCGGCACGGACCACACCATTCAGCCCAAAAATCTACTAGAACTGGCTTATCCGAAGCCAATACATCGCTCTGAAAACTACTTGTTGTTACATGCTTTGCTGACATGATTTCTCCTTATTCGATAAAACTATTCTAAATCGGTTAGGTAGTGTTCTGCATCCAAAGCGGCCACACAACCTGAACCAGCAGCTGTAATCGCTTGACGATAGGTAGGGTCAATTACGTCACCAGCGGCAAACACTCCTGGGAGGCTTGTCTTTGAAGATCTTCCTTCAACCTTGATGAATTTTTCTGGGGTTAGCTCCACTTGGTCTTCGACTAACCAAACGCGCGGGTCATTTCCAATCGCAATAAAGAGACCGTCAAGGTCGAGGTTCTTAGTGCTTCCATCGACAGTGTTCTTAAGCACTACACCGCTTAGTTTTCCTTCACCGATAAGTTGAGACACCTCGGTATTCCAAATGACTTCAATTTTGGGGTTGTTCAAAGCACGTTCCTGCATGATTTTTGAGGCCTTGAAGCTATCTCTGCGGTGGATTAGGTAGACCTTGCTGGCAAATCTAGTTAGGAAGGTCGCTTCTTCCATCGCTGAATCTCCGCCACCGACAACTGCAATTGTTTTTTCACGGAAGAAGAAGCCGTCACAGGTTGCACACCAGGAAATTCCGTAACCGCTAAGTTCTTTCTCTTTTGGAAGTCCTAATTCTCGATAAGCAGCACCAGTTGCCAAGATGACAGTCTTACTTTCAAAGCTTTTACCGTTACCTGTCTTAACAATTTTCGTTGAACCCTTGAGATCAACTTCAACCACGTCATCTAGAAGAACTTCGGTTCCAAACCGCTCTGCTTGAGCTCGGAATGCATCCATAAGTTCCGGACCCTGAAGACCATTAGGAAATCCTGGATAGTTTTCGACTTCAGTTGTCTTCATTAACTCACCACCCGCTTCAACAGATGATGCAATCAGTAGTGGCTTTAGCCCAGCACGGGCAGCGTAAATGCCAGCGGTGTATCCAGCTGGTCCCGAACCGATAATTATGACTTCGCGCAATTTAACTCCGAACTTATGAGGCGTAATAAAGTCTAGTCTTCGCTTAGCGACGACCCAGCAATTTATTGATTGGGTCGGTGAGTGTCTTTACCTCAGGGACTCTGAATAATCTGAGCAGCGTCAGGTATACCAGGCCCATTACAGATCCAATTAATAAGCAAGTCAAAGTCGAAGAGATTATCGAGAGCACAGGGAAGGCTCCTTTGTGAGCTCCACCCATGAGTTGCAAAATTCCAAAACCAATCAAACCAGAAACAACAGCAGCAATTATGAATTTGCCGGTTGCTTGAGATAACTGACTGTGTCCTAAAGAGCCAAACTTTCTCTTGAACATGAAAAACGCAAGGAAGGCTTGGATTAGAACACTGGCACTTGTTACTAGAGACAGAGCAACAACAACCCAAATGTGTTCAACGTAAAGTGCTACTAGCAACGAACCAATTATGTTGAAGATAACTTGAACGGTGGTGAAGAGAAAAGGTGTACGAGTATCTTCAAGAGAATAGAAGGCTCTTTGAATCATAAAGACGTAGCTGAAAGGCAGCAGTCCGATTACCATCGCTATCACGACATTTCCCAGGGCAATGGCGCTTGGTAGTTCACCAACAAACACCCTAGAGATTGGGTAAGCCAGAACAATTAAGCCAGCTGAGGCTAACACACTAATCATCGCGATAGTTCTCAGACCATCAGCCAAGTCAGTCTTTAATTCATCAAATTTCTTTTCCATCGCGTGAGTGGACATTCGGGTGAAGTAGGCGGTCGCGATAGAAACCGTAGCAACAGAGTGGGGGAGCATGAAGATAAGCCAGGCTATGCTCATCGCAGCAACAGATGCAATCGCTATTTCTTGTCCTGCAAAAAAGGCACGGCCACCGATTGCAGTAGAGGCCACAGCGGTTTGTACCACTCCACCAATCTGGCTAACTACCAGCATTCCGAGGGTCCATGAAGCAGCCCGCATTGCTGGTCCAAGACCAACACCTCGCCAGGAGAAGTTGAGGTTGAAGGTTAGCCCCATTCGTTTCCAGAACACGAAGAGGATCAAGGCTTGCGAAGCAACCCCTAGGGTGGCTGTTCCAGCGAGGAGAGTGATTTGTGACTGGGTCCACTGGTCAACAGACCTGTTGCCAATCGGATCTAGGCCGAATTGCCAGATGAACAGAATCATTCCGATGATGGCAACGATGTTGTTCAGAACTGGTGCCCACATATAAGGACCAAATTTACTTCTAGCGTTAAGAACTTCACCTAGGAGTGTGTATAGCCCGTAGAAAAATAACTGTGGCAAACACCAGTATGCAAATGCGGTTGCTAGCGCTAATTGCGATGGCGACCAGCCATTTGTGTAGAGGGCAACCAGAAACGGTGCCGACAAAGTTGTGATTACTGTAACGGATCCAAAGATGACTATGGCTAAGGTCAATAACCGGTCGATGTATGCTTTACCGCCGTCAAGGTGTGTTTTCGCCTTAACTATTTGCGGAACTAGTACAGCATTAAGAACTCCACCGACGATAATCGCATAAACGTTATTTGGTAGTTGGTTTGCAACACCAAAAGCGTCAGCTGCGTTTGTGGTAACTCCAATAGTTGCGGCCAACAAAATTGCGCGGATAATTCCCAAAGCTCGGCTGAATACGGTTCCCGAGGCCATGATTAGTGAAGACTTAAGAACACTCAACGGTTTTGCCTTCTTCTTGAAATCATTCGG
>Ga0214923_10000924_pt1 | contig 43147 bp, 37 predicted proteins | sample LL1510_MetaG_FD_177993 | JGI IMG/M metagenome (GOLD analysis project Ga0214923, IMG submission 177993) | Freshwater microbial communities from Lake Lanier, Atlanta, Georgia, United States - LL-1510 | ecosystem: Environmental > Aquatic > Freshwater > Lake | place: USA: Georgia | collected... | reverse complement strand
GAATGTGGGAGGTTGCTAGTTTTTTTAGAATTGGCATCGGTCCAAAATCATTATTTTGATAATCTTTGTCTAACCCGGCGGCAACCACTTTGACGTTGTTGCTTAACAATTCACCAATGACTTCCACAATCATAGGACCCATGAATTGAATCTCATCAATATAAACTTCTTTAATAGTTTGGTTTATTAAGGGATATATTTCTTCGGCTTTGCCAATTCTATGGGCAATCAATGATAATCCTCCATGTGAATGAATTGACTGCGCTGAATAGCGATTATCAATGAGTGGCTTTACAGCCAATTTTTCGTTGATATCTATTTGGCTTTCGTTGTAAAGCCCAATTAAACGGGTGGTTTTCCCGGCAAACATACATCCAAAAATAAGTGTAAAATCTCTCATATTTAAATTAAAACACGGTTGTAAATTTCCCGAAATTTTAGTAATTAGATCATGAACTCAAGAATCACCGAAATTCTAGAAAATTTAGCAATATTAAGCCAAGCTTTGCATTCAGACCAAGAAAATGTAAATACAATTGACATTTTGGGCGAAATTAAATTATTGTCGGCACAATTGTATTTGGAATCTGATATGGAAATTATTACGTCCAACAAACCTCAAGAAGTTCCAGTTATTGAAGAAGAAGTTATTGGAAATGATTCAACTGAACCCTTATTTGATGAAGTTCCTGTTTTTACTTTTGTAAAGAACGAACCTGAAATTGAGGAAATTGAAGTAGAGGAGAGTCCCTCAATTGAAAATAACAATCAAGAAGATTTGCAAATTTCGCAAGAAATTGAACTTGAAATTATTCCAGAATCAGGGCCTCACGTTCATATTACACAAACTACATTTGAACTTGAAAACGTTCCAACTTTATTTGATGAATTAGAATCTGAATTGTCTTTGGAAGAAGCTGAAGATATTGCTAATGAAGTCATTGCAGAAGAAGTTGTAGTAAATTCTATTCTTGAATCGAAGATGGAAAATGAAATCATTATGCCTCCATCTGTTCAAGAGAATATGAAAAAGGCAGAAGCCGCAGCCAATGCCAATGCCATCATTGGACAGTTTTCTTTAACCCGTAGATATGAATTTATGAATTTCTTGTTTGCAGGGGATATGAATAAATTTACTGTATTTATTTCCGAAATGTTAACCGCTCCTGCTGGAGAATTGCGAGAAAAAATTTACGAAAAGTGGTACGATGAAAATCAGTGGAGTAGAAAGTATGAAACTGCTGCCGATTTGAAAAAGAACCTCAGTAAATTATTGTAAGCGATTTTTCATGTTGGAGCATTTGTTCCAATGATGAAAAAAATTCTCGCTCAATGGCCTTTTTATCTGCCTTTATTAGGAATCCTTTTTGGATTTTACATAACCAATCTTATTCAAATACAAGCAACAATGTTGCTTGTGTTTTTTGTTTTAATAGGGGGCTTTGTTATTTACAAGATTGCGCCCAATTGGAAGTTTGCCTATTTCGTTTTTCTGATATTCGCTATTTGTGGATTCATTAGGCAAAGTCAAGTTGAAAAACAATTAAAATTTGATATTCAGCTTGCTCAGAAATCTACATGTGTGAAATTTTTGGTTTGCCAAGATCTTGGAAAACGCAATCTATGGCATCGATATGAGTGTGAACTGAAATATGCTCTCGGTGCTCAATCTTGGTTTCCTTTCCAAAATTGCATGGTTGATTTGTATGTAAAAGACAATGCCAATTTATTGGAAGGACATTATTACAGTTTGAATAATTTTAATTTTAAACAATTCGAAGATCCAGTTTTACCCGGTGATTTTAATTTTAAGTCCCTCAAAAATGCAAGGAAATTCATTGGAATTGCATTTGCCCGCCATTCTCAAGTTTTTTTGAGCAATACCAAAGTGAATCAATGGATTGATATTAGGTCAAGAGTTAAATACAAATTAAATAAAGTATTTGTTGAGGGACTCTCGTTTGAGAATTTGGCGTTGGTAAGGCAATTGATATGGGGCGATAAAACCCAAATAGATGAGGAATTGAAAACTGCTTTTCAAGTGAGTGGTACCACTCATGTTTTGTCGGTATCAGGCATGCACATTGCTTTACTTTTTGCATTTATATCCTTTTTGATAGAGGTAATTTCATTAAGGAAACACAAGAGCAAATTGGTTCAACTTTGTATCATTCCATTGCTTTGGATTTATGCATTTTTTACGGGTTTTTCAGCTCCCGTCATTCGGGCTGTTGGTTTTTTTAGCTATTATTTGTTGGGGAATGTGCTTTTCGGAAGGACGCTTAAGTTACTGCATGTGCTTATGGTTGTTGGTATTATTCAATTGTTGGCAAATCCTCTTGCTCTTTGGGATATCGGATTTCAACTGTCTTACTTGGCTGTACTTGGGTTGTCAACAGTTTTGCCCTTTATTAAAGGTTTTTATGAGGATAAGCCCTATTTGCAGAGGTTGGTTTTGGATGCTTTTGCAATTAGTATCAGTAGCACCATCACTACTTATCCTTTGTCGCTTTATTGTTTTCACCAATTTTCAGTGTGGTTTTTATTGGGTAATTTATTGTTGCTGCCCATGTTTACGTTACTCATGTATTGGCTCTTTGTGATGGTGTTTTTGACTGCCTTTTCTGTACCCTTACATTGGGTTGTGTTTTTCTTAAATAAGTACTTAAATGGAATTACTTGGATCATGAAATTATCAAATAAATTGCCAAATCAATTTGTCTTTTCCTATGGATTTGATGCTTTTAATGTAATTCTTCATTTACTTTTGATTCATTTGGTATTCTATCTGTTTTATATCAAAAGTAAATTCAGATATTGGTCAATTGTTTCTGTTTTATTTTTGAATTTCTTTGTATTTATGGCGAGTCGTCATTTTAGAAAAAAAGCAGATTTTTCAGGCAAAGTTGACTCACCAGAAGGTTATTTCGAAGTGGAAAAAAAAGGAAATCAGTTGACAGTAATTACAGCGGATAGTATCCCTCAGAATCAATTAATAAAGCGATTGGATTATATCATTCATTCCTATTCAATCAACAATTTAAAAATTATACGGGCACGTCCCATATTGAAAAATAGAAATATCACCAAGTTTAAAGTATTATCTTTGTAATGATGTCGTTGATTCTCACAAATATTGAAAATAGGGTAGGAACAATTGTCCTTAATAGGCCCGAAAAACGAAATGCCTTGAGTGGGCAATTAATTGCTGATCTTACTTATGCATTTGAATTGTTTAACAATGATGATTCGGTGAAATTGATTTTATTAAAATCGGCTTCATTGCCATTTTGTGCGGGTGCCGATTTGGCTTATTTGACAGAATTAAGAAATTTTACATTTGAAGAGAATGTTGAAGATAGTACCAAATTGAAAAATTTGTTTGAGCTAATTTACACATCGCCTAAAATTACCATTTCTCAAGTTGAAGGTCCAGCCTTAGCAGGTGGTTGCGGTTTGGCAACGCTAACTGACTTTTGTTTTGCAAGTATTGAGGCAACATTTGGTTATACTGAAGCTAAAATTGGTTTTTTGCCTGCTTTGGTTATGGTTTATTTGAAGGAAAAAGTTGGCATGGCAACCATGACAGATTGGTTGCTAACTGGAAGGGTTTTTGATGCAGATGAAGCATTTAATAAGGGACTTGTTTTCCAATTGTCAAATGTTGATTCAATAGAACATGACGTTAAACAATTTATCGATAAATTATTGGTGGCAGTGAGTGGTCAATCTGTAGCCGGAATTAAATATATGCTTCGCAATATGCCAAGTACGCGACAGGATGCATTGAAATTTGCTGCTGAAATGAATGCAATGGCAAGAAGCAGTGACGATTGTAAACGTGGAATTGATGCATTTTTGAACAAGGAGAAATTATCGTGGTAAATATTATTGACACCCATTGTCATTTATACGCGGAGGAATTCAACGAAGATAGGGCTGAGGCCATTTCAAGAGCAATTGGTCAAGGCGTAAATAAGATATTATTGCCGAATATTGATTTAGAAAGCATTGATGGACTGCATAGTTTGGCTGATGAATATCCTGACATATGCATTCCCATGATGGGTTTACATCCTTGTTACGTGAAAGAAGATTACCAAGCTGCACTCAATACCATTTTCAATTTGTTTTCAAGTCGCAATTACTGTGCGGTTGGCGAAATTGGAATGGATTTGTATTGGGATAAAACAACCAAAGATTGGCAGTCAGATGCTTTCATTCAACAGGTAGAATTTGCAATTTCAAAAAACTTGCCTTTGGCAATTCATTCGAGAAATGCCACCTATGAATTGATTGAATTATTGAAGCCTTTTAAGGGGAAAGTTACTGGTGTATTTCATTGTTTTTCTGAAAGCGAGGAATTGGCTCACGAAATTATAAAATTGAATTTTTTAATTGGAGTTGGAGGAGTGCTTACTTTCAAGAATGCTGGGTTGCCTATGGCCCTTGAGAAAGTAGATTTGAAACATATTATTTTAGAAACCGATAGCCCTTATTTGGCACCAGTTCCATTTAGAGGGAAAAGAAATGAGCCAAGTTATACCCGACTCGTTGCAGATAAATTGGCTGAGGTAAAAGGAATTTCCGCACAGGAGATTTATGAAATTACCACTGCCAATGCAGTTGGGTTGTTTTTGCAGGAATTTTAAGGTTTATAAAGGTTTATAAGCGTTTATAAAGGTTTAGATTATAAGAGTGCGAATAAACAGTCGAAGTAACGCGAAGTGTTAGTCTGTAATGCGACCAATTGCGCAACTAACATATGATTTAGCACTTGTAATCCAATCGCCATCTCCTTTTGCTGGATAACCCATAGATTTCAACTTCTCAGAAACGGCCTCGGTGATGCATTCATCGGCTAAGTTCATTTCTATGATTTGATTGTCACGGTCAATTTTTGTAACTTCTAAAACGCCATCTAAGCTCAATAATCCTTTGGTAATAGAATTTTCGCAACCTGCACATTTGATGTTTTCTACTTCTAATTTTAGGGTTTTCATGTTTTTGATTTTTATTGTTAATCAAATTTACATTGGGTAAACTAAGAGAACTATGACAAATGTCACATAAGGGCAGGAAGGGTTTATAAAAGTTTATGAGCGATTATAAGTGTTTATAAAGGATGTTTTCATGAAATTAACTGCAAATTAAACAGCGTAGCGTCAACAGCCGAAGGCGTCAAAAATAAAGGTTAAACTACCGAAGGAAGGTATAAACAGCTCAGCGTAAACTCCCGAAGCGATTAATAAAGTTTCGATTTTATGAGCCCCTTTTTATGAAGGAAATGCACAAATGATACCCTCAATACGCCGAAGCCATATTTCATGCTGCGGCTGAAATTGATGGAGGAGGCTTCTTCGAAATATTTGGTAGGACAAGTTATTTCAGCAATTTGATATCCCTTCATGAAAATCTGAGAAACCACTTCGTTGTCGAAAACGAAATCATCGCTGTTATTTTCAAAAAGTATGTTTTCCAAAACTTCGCGTTTGTATGCCCTGTAACCTGTGTGGTATTCACTCAACTTTTGATTGATAAGTATATTCTGAGCTAGGGTTAAACATCTGTTGAAAATGTATTTGTAAATGGGCATACCCCCTAGCAATGCTCCCTTACCTAAGATTCTAGAACCAAAAACAACAGGATAAACATCATTGGCAATAATATGGCACATTGATGTCAATAAAAGCGGCGTATATTGATAATCGGGGTGCAACATTACAATGATATCTGCCTCTAGTTCAATAGCTTTTCGGTAACACGATTTCTGATTTCCACCATAACCCTTGTTCGTGTCGTGCGATATGATATGTTTGATGCCAATTTGGGTTGCAACTTCTACTGTTTTATCGGTGCTTCGGTCATCAACCAAAATAACATCATCAACAATGTCGAAAGGAATTTCATTATATGTTTTTTCTAGCGTTTGCATGGCATTGTACGCTGGTAAAACCACGATAATTTTTTGTCCTTTGATCATTCTTATTTCTTCTTACACTCGGTGGCAAACTTCCTTAACTATTGTTTAAAAAACAAGAAAAGTTTAAAAATCATTTACCAAACTGTATTGATGGCTGTTGCCTGGGCTAATGCTTACCTTGAATTTTGTAACTCTTAAGGGAGTATTTCCATTGTTTTCAATAAAGGTAGAAACACTTCCCAATGGATCTATTTCGAAATGGTTGCAATTGGCTACCAGAATGCAGCTGTATTGATTTGTGTTGGTTGCGGTCCATCGATCAAAAGATTCGTACATGAAATGGATGTTTTCATTATTCTTATCAGTAGCAGTAAAAATCAAATTAATGGTTTTTAAAATGGAATCGATATTTTTTGTTTTTTGAGGCATTTCAATAGTGGCAGATATTGATATCAATGCATGTTTGTAATTGTCACTGCCTAAATATTTTTTTATGCTGTCAATTTCAATTTTGTTTGTGGAAATCCATTTTTCAGAATTTATAGTGTTGCTTGAAACAATTGATGGGGAATACACTTTTTGTTTTTGAGGGACATTATCTTCGGAAAGCAAACATCGGTTGGCTTTGAAATAGTTATTTGAATTCGGTAGATCGTTAGACTTATTGGTGAAAATGGAATTGTCTTTTGAAAATAAATATACTTCGCTTCCAAAATGTAGACTTTTGATAGAATAAGGATATTCATTTTCAAAAGCGGAAATTGCCCATTGGGGAATTTCAATTGCATTTGAAACGATGATTTGAGGGTGGTTCCAGTTGCGCAAAATGCGGATAAAATCATTGGGATTTTTTGCGATTTCTGCAAAAAAATCATCCCTAAAAAATTCAATTTTTTGAATTTCTGGATGTTGGTTTTGTTCTTTATAGTAGTTAAAAAAATACGGTTCGAAGCCAAAAACCAAAGTGGGAATTGAATTTCTTTTGTTTTGAAATTGGTAGGTGTCGCTAACAAGCTGTGAATATCCTTGGTGGTAATATTCTTGATAGTGATTTCTTTTAAAAGTCAAAATGCCAATATTGGCGCAAACAATGGTTGCGAGAATAATTGACATTGTTTTGAAATTATAATTGGACGACAAAAGAACGTCCCCCAAAAATAAAAACAAGAAAACAAAGCCAAAAACAAATATTGAATCTTGAAAAATGGGAGCCCTATAAATTGAGTAGAGAAATGACAATAAAATTGGGAAAAGATATAGTGCTAGCCAAATCCAAGTTTTTGATTTAGGAATAAAATCTGATGGGCATTTTGCAATTTTTAAAATAATTAGAATCGTAAAAACGGCGAAGTATAATCCGGAAAATTGAAAGCAATATTCGAAATGTTTTATAATTGTATTGATGGATGGGGTAGGGAGCCAACCTGGGCTTCCAACTGAGATTTGATGAATGAAAATGGGTATTTGCGGTATGTAAAGTAAAATTCCAATGATAAAGGGGAGTATATAATTGAAACTGAAATTGTGCTTTTTTATGATGATTCCCGTTGGTAATAGAAGCGCAATGAATAGAAAATTATAATAATGGTTACTTAGACTTAAGAAAATTGAAATGCCAAGTAATAATTGATAAATTCGATTTTGGGATTTGTCATGGATTAATAGCGCCCACAAATACAAACAAACAGCTGCTAAAAATTGACCAGAAGCATATGGACGGATGGTTTGACTATAAATAATGGGATATTGAAAGGTTGCCAGCAATGCCAATGTAAAAAGGGCCGTTTTGGTATTTGTTAATTTATTTGCTGCTAAAAAATAAAACAGCAATGACATTGATCCCATCAAAACAAATGGAAGTTTAATTACCCATTGTTTTGTGCCAAACAGTTTGATATAAAACCATAAAAATGTTTGCACTCCCGCTGGATGTCCATCGGTCCATACTGCTTTTGAAAGCATGGTGGAATAGTCAGTATAATTTAAACGGTTTAGTGCCGAGAGTTCGTCGTTGGTAAATGGGATTTCAGTGAAATTGAAAAAACGCAGTGCAAATCCAATAAATATCAGGATGATGAAGGCGATTTTTTCGTTTTTCGACATAGGTTTTAAGTGATACAATATTAACGGAATTGAGGTTGATACCCAAAATTGTAAGTAGAAGAATAAAAATAAATTTAAATTGTCATTTACCTTTTTGTTACTATTTGTATAAAGGGATATGCAAAATAGTTTGAAGATTTCGATACCCACTCCATGTCATGAAGATTTAGGGAAGATGGATAAAACTGAGAAAGGTAGATTTTGTTTAAGTTGCCAAAAAGAAGTCATTGATTTTTCCAAAATGTCTGATGATGATATTGTATTGTATTTTGAAAAGAAAAAAATGGGGGAAGCAAAAGTATGCGGAACTTTTCGGGCTGATCAAGTTTTAGAGACTAAGAACAAAATTGAAATACCGGTTCAAACGTATTTTTATGCAAAAAACAATCATCAGAAGTTTCTTTGGATGTTATTTGCTTGTATGGGAATGTTTTTTGTTTCATGTAATTCCAAAACCAAAGGTGAGGTAGAAATATCGGTTATTGATAGTTCAAAGAATAGACAGAATGTAGATACTGTGAAGGAAATACAAATAAGTGGAGATACTATTTATTCTGTTGAGCCAACCGAAAAGCCAAAGAAAATTGAACAGGTAGATAAAATTCAAGGTGAAGTGGTTGAAACCGTAAGCGGTTTTGTTGCACCAATCGTGAAAGGGGGTTGTGTTATTCCTGAAAATACGGAAGAAGAACCAATGGTTACGATTAAAGGGAAAGTTGCATTTCCAATAGATACTTCAAAGATGCATCGATTAAATGTCCCTCAAAAAGATACCGCAGCAAATATGAGATCAAAACGCGATGATAAATCCATAATCATTGAAATGGCGAAGCTTTCTAACGACTAGTTGACCTGGATATCCTCAACTTTGGTCAGCATGAGGATGTCAATTGAGTTTTGAAAATCGGGGTCTATATTTATACCGATACAAACCGCATTTTGTTCAATGTAACGGCGGAATAAAATGGGTAATTTATTTCCATCGGGTTCTACACATTCAACTATTCTATCGAGTCTTTTGAAGTCAATATTTGCCGGATTGTTTAACCAATCAGAAACCAATTTATTGGGTTCATTTTTATAAGGGAAAAAGGCGTTAAAGTGCTTGATTAATTCTTTGTTGCAATGGTGTTTTAAAATAAAGCCGGTAATCAATGCTTTGGTGAAAGGATGGTAGGAGTTTGGTAAACTCGTTTGACCCAATACAAATTTAATTTCTATTGTGTTTTTGATATATTGGTTAATACCTTGCCAAAGGAGAAACAATGGAAATGCTTTTTGCTGATATTCTTCACGCACAAATGCCCTGCCTAGTATCAATGATTGTTTTAAAACAGTTTCAATTTCTTTGTTTTTTTGGTAGTAATCATACATAATGGAGTGGTAATTTTTCTCTGTATGTAATTTCGTGCCATCGCCTAATCTGTAGGCACCAACAATTTCTTTGTTTTCATCATCCCACAAAATCAAATGTGCAAACTGTTCATCGTATTTGTCGAGATCTCTTTCTTTTCCAGAGCCTTCATTTACTGATCTGAAAGTGATTTCTCTAAGACGTCCTATTTCCAAAATTAATTCTGGAGATTCAATGTATGTGGTTGAAAAAACTTGATAATTTCCTTTTGTAATCAAAGGTGAATTGAGCTTTGAAATTTCAGATTCTATTTTTTGTATATTTCTTTTTTCAGCAACGTTTACTAGTGTTGTTTTTTTTGGTAATTTGAATGGATTTTTGGTTTTGTTGACAAGCGAAATACTCATCAATTTAACCTTAGTTTCCAAATCATTTAAAAGGGCTTCATCACCGTTAATTCGACAAGGTTTTCCTATGAAAGAATAAATAGGTCGGCGACGTTTTTTGAGTCCCTCTCGAGGGTAAAGTGCCGATTTGAATACCCGATGAATTTTACCTAATTGATAAAACAATTTGCTGTTTTTGCCGGCAATGGCCCACGGTAATATTGCGCCTTTGTGTTTTAAAATAATTTTTTTTGCGGTAGGATGCCAGAAATGCTCTGATATTTCTTTTTTCTTAAAATCATAATCGGCAACATCACCTGCCGGGAAAAGAATGATACAATGACCTTCATTTAGCCATTGTAAAATGGTTCTAATTTGTGTTGCATTTTGAACTTTGGACTCAGCGCTTTCATAAGGATCAACGGGAATGGTATGTGGTTTTAATGGGTTAACCCTATATGTCAATTCATTGGCAACAATTTTAACATCGTTTCTAATTTTAAGTACCTGATCAAGAATTAATAAACCATCTGGAATTCCTGTAGGGTGGTTTGCTATAATTAATAATGATTCAGTTGCTGGGATTCTCTCGAGTTGATTTTTTGGGATAATATGTTTGATTCTTGAGTTTCTCTTGTATGCTGCTAAAAATTGTTTTGCATTCAAACTCTTAACCCTGTCGTAAAATTTATTTGCCTTTTTCCACCCAAAAATATTGGAAATGATATTAAATGAAAAATCATTTGTTAACATTGTTTGATTGACGATTTTAACGATTTTATGTTTTTCAATGAAAGGCATGTTGTAAAATAACTATGGCAATGTTATCTGGATTCGAATATTTGATTAACATATTATTAACTGTTGCAGCAAAATTAACAATTTATTTACATTAAAAAATATATTAAAATGTGCGTGTTTTGATAAAAAGCTATTTCATTGTATCTTTCCCAAACTTTTTTAATGATGAAAAAAATAATATTATTAACCCTGTTTTTTCTAACTATTTATTTTGTAAATGCTCAAACTGCAAGAGATGTTGCTGTTGAAACCTATGCAGAAGCAAAAGTAGGAGGTGGCGTGTATATCAGATGGATACCAGATAATTCTGCGGTTAAATACTATGTTTTCAAACGACTAGGTCCTAAAACTGATTGGTTATTGTTAGATTCAGTGAATGGGACTGTAAATAGTTATTTAGACAAGGGATTATTTTTGGGTCAGGTTGCGGAATATCGTGTTTCAAAAAGTAAAAAAACTTTCTCTTTTTATGCAAATGGTTATTTATTGACGGGATTTGAAGTGGCACCGAAATTAAATTTGGGTAAGGTTTTGATGGTCATTGACTCAAATTACTCAGTTCCATTAAAATCGAAAATTGCGGAATACAAAGATCAATTAATTCGGGAAGGATATACAATCGTTTCCAAAGTTGTTTTGCGTTCTGAGAAAGTAAGTAACATCAAATCATGGATTTATAGCCAATGGCAATCTGATTCTTTGAATATTAAATCAGTCTTTTTATTGGGACATGTACCTGTTCCTTACAGCGGAAATTACAATCCGGATGGACAAACTGACCATACTGGTGCTTGGCCCGCGGATATGTATTATGGGAATTTCTATTCGAATTGGTCAGATAATTCAGTAAATAATAAACAAGCAACCAGGAGCGAAAATCAGAACATTCCTTCAGATGGCAAATTTGATATGAGCAAAATAAATGCTGTAGGTACGGCAGCATCGGCAATTCAGTATTGTCAGATACCTGTTGGTCGTGTTGATTTATATGGAATGTCGTCTTTTGGAAACGATACATTTTTAACAAAAAGATATTTAAATAAAGCACTTAATTTTAGAAGAGGAGTTTTAAAAGCAACTCCGAGAGGTTTAATTGATGATAATTTTGGATATTCTAGCAGCGAAGCTTTTGCATCTTCAGCTTTTCGAAACTTTTCAGTACAATTTAAAGACTCTGTTTTTGAACGCGATTACAGAACAAATATGGCTAAAAATTCCTATTTGATGAGTTTTGGTTGCGGCACTGGCACATACACTTCTTGTGATCAAGTTGCAACCTCTGCATCTTTTGTAACTGACAGTTTGTTGAATCCATTTACAATGACATTTGGTAATTATTTTGGTGATTGGGACAATGCAAATAATTTTTTACGCGCACCATTGGCAAGTAAAGGATGGGGATTGGCAAATGTTTGGTCTGGAAGTCCTTATTGGATGTTGCATGAATGTGCCTTGGGTTTGCCTTTGGGTCAGGCAACTTTGACTTCTATTAATTCATTTTACTACTATAACGCAGGTAATTTCCAAAGTGGAGTGCATACTGCTTTAATGGGTGATCCAACAATTACTTTATATCCTTTGGCTTCTTTGAATAACGCTAAGGCAATTGCCAAATGTACAGACAAGGTAAGGTTTAGATGGGATTTGCATGAAGCAAATATTGATTCCGTAGTTATTGAAGAGTTTATTGGTGGATCATGGAAAACGCTTACCAAAACAGTTGGCTCCGATACGGATTTAACATACCGTGTTCCATTGGGGAATCATAAATATTCGATTCGACCTTTGAAATTAATGAAAAGCGCATCAGGAAGTTGGTGGCAATATGGAGCCCGTCAATACAGTGATGTTAGCGTAAATAATAGGGCTGTTGCAATTGCAATTACATCAACCAAAATAGCTTGCACTGTTGATTCAGTAATTGTTGCGGAATTGAAATTCGGACCAAATCCAAAATACTTGCGCTCTTGGTATGTAAATGGGAAAATAGTTCCTGATACAGCTGTATCATTTAAAAGAACCTATCCAGCAGGTAATATTCGTGTTTTAATGCGTTTGACAACAGACTCAGGTTGTGTTTTTAACGACAGTGTGAAATTTGTAATTAATAGTACACCATCGGCTAAATATACAGTTACAACTGCAAAAAGCCTTTGTTTGAACCAAAAATTCATTGCAAAAACAACGTCTGCTGGAACTCAAGTTTGGACGATAGGAAAAGATACCGTTTCGAGAATTGATTCGGTAAAATATGCTGCAACTGCGCCAGGGAAATATATTTTGAAACACAAAATTGTGGATGCAAATGGTTGTTTTGATGTTTCTCAAGATACTTTTGTAGTGAATGCATTGCCAAATGCCAAGTTTACTATTAATCCAGATACGACAATTTGCAGTGGGAAATATACTTATACCGCAAATGATACAACGAATGGTTTAATATGGAATTGTAAACGAAATGGGGCGGGTTCGGATTTTATTTATAAGAACCAAAAATCAATTGATATTTTTCCTAATGTATTTTCTGTTAAACTGATTGCTACAACTGATTATGGTTGTTCAGATTCTTTATTTAAGTTGGTTCGCTTTTACGGTAAGCCTAATACCCCAAAAATTTCAATTCTGAAAGCTGCAACTTATGCTGGGGATACAATTTCTGTTATGGTTACACCAAACGTGCTGTATCCAATGCCAAATTCTGTAGTATGGATAAAACCATTTAATTCAAGCGATTCAATATTGAAATTTAGGGTTGCAGATACGGGAACCATGAAATTTATGGTATATTTTGTTTCTAATTACGGTTGTATTTCAGATACAGCTTATTACGATCAGTATTTTGGATTGAGTGGATTGAAGAATTTGGAAGTTCAGAAAATTGTAGTTTATCCAAATCCCAATGCCGGAAAGCTCACCCTTTTGGTAAACACTGATGTAGCGTATATAGATGTGTTTGATTTGAAGGGACAAAAAATCCAATCTCTTTGGAAAGAAAACAATTTTAAAAATCAAATCGAAGTTGAGTTGAAAGATATCCAAAGCGGTATTTACATGATTCAAGGCCAGTATAAAAACGGAGTAAAATTCTTTTCCAAATTTGAGGTATTATAATTTCATATTGTCCTGCCCTGTTTTTTTAGGATCACTTTATTTATATGTCAAGCAACTAAAAAATTACTTTTTAATTTTCTTATTCATTTTTGGATCACAATTATTCGGGGGAGTTGATTATTCTGTTATTGGAGATTCAACGAAAAATCCTGCCACAGTTAATTTGTTATTGACTAAAACATTTTATGAAAAATCACATAAGATTGGGTTTCAATCGCGGTATTTTTTCATGAATACAAACAATTACGCTATTGCATCTTCTGATTTTTACGCTAACGGACTTAATAATTCATTATCTTATCGATCTGCAAATTTGTTGTATTTATTAAATAAACTTAAAGAAAATCCACCGCCGTTTTCTAGTTTAACAATTCAAGTTGAATATTCTCATTTGTCTAATCTAAGTTCTTCAAATTTTAGCACTAACAACAGGTATGAAATTGGATTGTTTGATATAAAACAACCGTCTTTAAAAAGTATGGGGCAAATTACCGATTTGAATGTAACAGGTAAATTCAAAAAAATCGAGTTTCAACTTGGAAGATTTATACCACAAAACCCATTCATAAATGCCCAAGATGGACGATTACGGCCTACTTATATTCAAGGGGCTAGATTGACATATGGTCATGATTTTTTGCCATTACGTTTGAATTTAATTGCCAGTTTGGGAATTGCCAATCAATTTTTAGTGAGAGGTTCAAATGAATGGAGTTCAATAAATCAGAGTGTAGGTATTTACCCTATTGGCGTAAATACGATTGGTAAAGCTGTGAGTTATTTGAATTCGGTAAATTCAAATAACTTATTATTTTTCCCATCACTGCATATCTCAAAGTCAAACGAAACGTATATAGGCACGATTGCAACATTTATCGATAGTATAAAATTATCAAAAGCAACAGAAAATTCATTGAATTATAATTTGGTTTATTTGAATTCATTGTTTACCACCCATTTGGTTGAATTGAAAGGATCATTGCAGATAAATAGAAAAATACACCGATTTAGAGGGTCGTATGGTCTCATTTATACAAAATATACATCTTTTTCATACGGGTTAATGTGGATTCATCAGAATTCAATTGCCCCCATTTCAGAGATAAATTATATTGATTATCAAGCTAATTCAAATGTATTTAGTGCATTATTTTCACTCCGAAAACATGACTTATCTTGGGATTATCAAATAACTGCTGCAGCCACGAGAATTACTAAAGATGGGCGCTACTTGATGCCTAGAGAATGGGGAAGAGATCCCTTTTATACGTTTATGCCTAGAGAAAGAAATGAGGGGTTTGGAGATTTAACAGCGCTTACTTTAGAAGCGAAAATAGATCGTAGTTTTTATCCAAACTTTATAAATTTAAAGCGTTTGTCATTCACTTTGGGATGTGGGAATTATCAATTGCCTGATGTGAAAGATTATTTTTTCAATAAATATGGAATGCCTTCTTATCAGCAATTGAATACAATCCTTAATTTTCAATTTGCTCAAAATAAGAACCCACACAATTTATCCATTCAACTTTGGTATGTCCAAAAATTTAATTCCGGTAATACATACAATCAATTAAATTACGAGTTAAATAAAGTGAATATGTTGCAGATTAATATTATCGTAAATTATTATTATTTAATAACTTATAAATAATTTTAGTATAATGTGACAAAAATCACATTATAATTGATATTGTTTAATCACCTTTGTAAATAATTAAAAGAGCTTAATGGAAATAGCAGGTTATATTGGAGCAATTTTAACGGGACTTATTCTTGGGTTCATTGGAGGGGGTGGCTCTATTTTAACGGTTCCAATTTTGGTTTATTTGTTCCAAATTGATGCTGTTTTGGCAACTGCTTATTCTTTGTTTATTGTTGGTTTAACCAGTTTGGTAGGTTCTGTAAGCCATATTAAATTGGGGAACATTCATTGGAAAACGGCCCTTGCATTTGGTATTCCCAGTATATTCAGTGTTTTCTTTACCCGACTGGTAATTGTACCTCAAATTCCGAATCCTATATTTGCCATTGGTTCTTTCGTGGTTTCTAAGCAAATGGGATTGTTGGTTCTTTTTGCAATTATCATGATTTTGGCCTCCTACAGCATGATAAAGCCATCGAAAAAGAAGGATGAAACCTTAGTAAATGATTTCAAGTTTAGTTTTCCTTTGATATTTATGGAGGGACTTACTGAAGGACTTATTACGGGGTTAGTTGGTGTTGGGGGTGGGTTTCTAATCATTCCAGTCTTGGTTTTGACGGCTAAACTACCCATGAAGAAAGCAGTTGGTACTTCGTTATTAATTATTGCCACTAAGTCACTCATCGGGTTCGTTGGCGATTTGAAGGGTGACAAATTGATTGATTGGCAATTCTTATCTATTTATAGTTCGCTTGCTGTTGCCGGTATATTATTGGGATCATTTTTATCTAGGAAAATTTCCGGGGAAAAATTAAAACCAGCGTTTGGTTGTTTTGTTTTCATTATGGGTATTTATATAATTTTGAAAGAATTATTGTAAATTTAATCGCGCTATGGAAGATTTTGATAAATTAAGGAAAAATGTTAGGTCACTCATTTACTTAGTAATCCTTTTAACGGTTGCTGCTATCCTTTTGATCGTTTATTATATGAATGGTGGAGGTAAGAAAACGCAATTGGAAGGGGTGCCAACTGCGGTTGATTCTTCTCAGTTTAAAAGTGTTTCGTTAGACAATGCAATAGATTTATGGACACCCCCAAGCGAAGATGTCCTTCAAAAATTAGGAAAAGAAAAAGTTGCACAGATAAATTACGGCAAAGATCTTATTGTAAATACGGCAAAGTATTTCGGACCAATGGGTTCAATTGACAAGGTTACCAATGGAATGAACTGCCAAAATTGCCATTTAGAAGCTGGAACCAAACCATATGGAAATAATTACTCAGCAGTTTATACCACCTACCCAAAATATAGGGCAAGAAGTGGTACCATTGAAGATATTTATAAAAGAGTAACTGATTGTTTTGAACGTTCTTTAAATGGCAAAGCGCCATTAAAGGGTAGCAAAGAAATGGAGGCAATCGTTGCTTATATAAATTTCTTAGGAAGTAATGTTAAAAAAGGCAAAAATACCAAGGGTTCTGGTATTTATGAATTGAAGTTCTTAGATAGAGCAGCCGATCCGGCAAAAGGTAAGCATGTATATTTGGCAAAATGTATCAGTTGCCACAAAGAAGATGGCAGTGGTATTAAGTCAGTGGATAAAATTACATACCAATATCCACCATTGTGGGGAGCAAATGCATATAATATTGGGGCAGGGTTGTATCGAATTTCTCGATTTGCGGGTTATATCAAAGCCAATATGCCTTTTGGCGCGTCTTACAAGGCTCCCCAACTTACCGATGAAGAAGCTTGGGACATTGCTGCATTTGTAAACTCAATGCCACATCCTTCAAAAGATATTAGTAAAGATTGGCCTAAAGTTGGAGAGAAAATATTCGATCATCCTTTCGGACCTTTCGCAGATGGGTTTAGTGAAGAACAACATAAATTTGGTCCATTTGCAGCCATTAAAAAAATGCAAAAACATTAAAATAAAATTATGAATATAGAACAAATATACACGGGTTGTTTGGCACAAGGAGCCTATTACATTCAAAGTAATGGAGAAGCGGTAATCATTGATCCGCTGCGTGAAGTACAACCATATTTAGATCGTTTAACTAAAGATGGAGTAAAGTTAAAATATATTTTTGAAACACATTTTCATGCAGATTTTGTGAGCGGTCATATTGATTTGAGTGCAAAAACTGGAGCGCAAATTGTTTATGGACCTACCGCAAATCCTCAATTCGATTGCCTCGTTGCTACCGATAATCAAGAATTTAAAATTGGGAATATCACTTTGAAAGTTTTGCATACTCCCGGGCATACAATGGAAAGTTCTTGCTTTTTATTGCTCGATGAAAATGGGAAAGAGCATAGCCTTTTTAGTGGTGATACTTTGTTTTTGGGGGACGTAGGTCGTCCAGATTTGGCACAAAAAGCGGCTACCATGACACAAGAAGAATTGGCAGGCTTGCTTTATGATTCCTTAATGAATAAAATCATGCCTTTGCCAAATGATGTGATGGTTTATCCGGCACATGGCGCAGGAAGTGCCTGTGGCAAGAACATGATGAAAGAAACCATGGATTCATTGGGGCATCAAAAAGAAATGAATTATGCATTGAATCAACCCAATAAAGAAGCATTTATTGAAGCGGTTTTGGATGGGTTATTGCCTCCTCCGGCATATTTCCCAATGAATGTTGCCATGAATAAAAATGGATATGCGTCTATTGATTCTGTTGTGAATAACGGAATGCGTTCTTTAACGCCTGTTGAATTTGAAGTTGCAGCACAAAGTACAGAGGCTGTTGTTTTAGATACAAGAAAACCGGCAGATTTTGCAAAGGGCTTTATCCCTCGCAGTATCAATATTGGTATTGATGGACAATTTGCTCCGTGGGTAGGTTCTGTAATTGGCGATGTGAAATTGCCAATATTATTAATTACCGATTCAGGAAGAGAAGAAGAAACAGTTATTCGTTTGTCGAGGGTTGGATTCGATAATATTTTGGGACATCTAAATGGTGGTTTTAAAGCTTGGGAAGACGCAGGGAAGGAAGTTGATAGTGTGAATAGGATTTCTGCTGAACAATTTGCGTCAGAGGCTAAAATTGGTGCTGATTTAGTTGTTGATGTTCGCAAAGAATCTGAATATAGGTCAGAGCATGTTGATGAGGCCTATAATAAGCCATTAGACAATATAAACGATTGGTTTATGGCCATGAATGATGAAGCGCCATTTTATATTCACTGTGCCGGTGGTTACAGAAGTATGATTGCAGCATCTATTTTGAAAGCACGTGGTATCCATAATTTCAAGGAAGTGGATGGTGGTTTCGCTGCTATTTCAAAAACCGACGCTGCAAAAACCGATTTCGTTTGTCAAAGTAAATTGCAAAGTAATTAATCGGTATCTTTAGACATACAAAAGGAGTTCGATATTCGAACTTTTTTTAAAAAACTGTAACTTTTATTGACGTTGGTCGTCTAATTCATGAAGTTAATCCGTTTTTGTGTTTGTTACTGTCAATTTCAAGCACGAAAAAACAATAAACATGGAAGATAAACAGTTGGTAGACAATCTAATTCAAGGCGATGAAAAATCGTTTAGAATGATGGTTGATCAATATCGCCAAACTGTTGTAAATGTTTGTTTTCGCATTATGCTCAATACTGAAGACGCGGAAGACATTGCCCAAGAAGTTTTTATTGAAGTGTTTTTCTCAATTCATAAATTCAGAAGAGCATCGAAACTATCTACGTGGATTTACCGAATAGCGATTTCCAAGTGTTTAGATGAAATAAAAAAAAGAAACCGTAAAAAGAGAATTGCCATGTTTGGCAAATCGACCGGTTTGGATGAAGTGGTTCATTGGCTAATTGGTGGTGAAGATGCAGATTCCAAAATTATACAAACAGAGGACCAGGAGAGTTTAAATTTAGCTTTAAATAAACTTCCAGAAAACCAACGCGTGGCGTTGGCTTTAAGTAAAATTGAAGGATTGTCAAATTTAGAAATTTCGGTAATTTTAGAAAAATCTGTGTCGTCGGTGGATTCACTTGTTTTTAGGGCAAAACAAAATTTATTAATAAATTTGAATACCTATCCGAAAGTTTTAATCAAAAAGAAACTCTAATAGTATACACATGAATCAAAAACATCCAATTATTGATCAATATGATAGAATGAATTCTGTTGAAATTTCATCCGATTGGAATGATCAATTGTATCAACGCATTAAAATGAAGGAGGATTCATTGCAAAAGAGCAATGCCCCAACTTATGCGGTAGTTGGCGTTTTGATATTGTTTTTGGTGAATATGTTCATTGTTTTCACGAATGTAAATGAATCAAAATCAAGCAACTTGAAGTCAAAATACAAAGTAGTTGCATCGTCTTTTTTTATGCAGTCTAACTCTTCTAAATTTTAATTATGGATGTATTAAAACAAAATAAACTCCTTTTTAGATTGATCATTTTGTTGGTAGTGATGAATTTGGCTATTGTTGCATTTTTAATTTTTCCCAAATCATCAAACCCAGCCGATGGTAGACGTCCTGATAGAAATATTGAAGAAATTTTAAGTGTATTGAAAGAAGAATTACAATTATCACCTGCACAAGTTTCTCAATTAAAAGATTTGCGTGAGGATTTCTTTTTGAAAGAATCAAAATTGAAGAAGGTCATTAAAAGTCAACGGGACTCAATGAATGAACTTATGTTTAACGCACAAACAGATACCGGTTTGGTAAAAGCCATCGCAAAAAGAGTTTCAGAAAATGAGTTTAAAATGGAAATGCTTAGGTTTGATCAAGCCAAGACATTAAAAACCATTTGCACTCCTTTGCAAATGAAAAAGTTTGAGGTTTTGGTAATTGATATTCGAGATTATTTTAAACCACGTAAGAAATAAAAAAAAGGCTGTTTCAGTTGGTATAAGAATGCGTTTGTATTATCAGTTTTAATTTCAATTTTTTAGGGGGATATTTGACGTATTATGGCAAAAGAAATGTGGTTGAATTTTGGCGTTGAGGACGTGCATAAATCAAAAGAATTTTATACGGCAATTGGATTTAAAGTGATGGAACAACATCCAGGAAACGACCAAATGTCAGGTTTGATTATTGGAGAACAAAAGGTTGCTGTAATGCTATTTCCTAAAGCTGTTTTTGGCGGATTTATTCAACATTCTGTTACTAATACTTCTGAATCAAATGAAATCCTTATCTCTATAGATGCGGCATCTCCAGAAGAAGTTGATGCTCAAATTGAACTTGTAGAAAAAGCAGGTGGCAAAGTTTTTGGAAAACCAGGATGGACTCAAGGTTGGATGTATGGTGCAGGTTTTTGCGATCTGGATGGACATCGTTGGAACATACTCCACATGGATATGTCTAAAATGCGTTAATCTCTTATCGAGATTAAATTTAGCTTAATCTGGTTCTGTTTTAAATATCCCATCACAAAATCATATCCTTGATTCAATTCGCAAGGGTGATGCGCATCTGAATTAATCATGATTTTAAAATGCGCATCTTTAATCAAATGAATAAATTCAAATGCAGGGTAGGCGTTATGGCGGTTTTTTTTATACAATCCTCGGGTATTGATTTCCAGAATAAAACTATCGATGTTTTGTTTTTTTAGGATATCAAAAAGTGATTGGTAAAAATATGATTTTAAACCTTGAAACGCGGGATAATTTTCAGCATTAATTACTATCTTATCTATATGACCTATTATTCTTTTCGGAGAAATAGAGACATTCAACATGTTTTCAAAGTTGGATAAGTACAGGTCCAGAATTTCCTTTAGATTTTGATTGTAATAAGTGTAAATCCGATGAAATTCATCAATAGTTCCATCAATTTGAATATATTCTATTACTTTGCCATCTAACAATAAAATTGGTAAATAGTGAATGCTACAAATAAGATATTCAGCATCCGAAATTTCATTGAATTTGAGTGCATACAATCCCTTGCCATGTAAATAATCAATTTCCCATCCAATAATAGGCTCAATTGTAGCTTTGAAATGTTTTTCAAGGGTTTTGATTTCCCTAACATATTGCCCGATTTGTGATTCTTTTATTGCCCAATCCGATTGAAATGGCAATGGAGCATGGGCACTAAATCCAATATGCTTCCACCCCAATTCGATGGCTTCGTGGATATATTCTACAGGATCTTCACTACCATCGCAATAGGTAGTGTGGGTATGTAAATTCAAAATGAAGAATATTATTTTTTCTCGAATTTCGCAATTACCCGTTCCAAATCATTTAGAATTTGGGTATACGGAGCAGTAAACAATTCATTGTATGTATGAGCACCGGTTAATACCCCAATATTCCAAGCACAACCCGCTGAAAAACCTTCATATAAGTCACTCACAGTGTCGCCAACCTTCATGACTTTATGCGAATATTCAACGCCTTCCTTTTTCATAGCCAGTTGAATCATGTCTGGATGTGGACGGCCTTTTTTAACTTCATCACTACCGATATAACCATCGATTTTTGATTTTAAATCCAATTGTTTGACAATAATTTCAGCTAAGTTTATATTCAAACCCGAGTTTAAATAAATTTTAGTGCCGCGTTTTCTCATTGCATCGAATAATTCGTCGGCAAAGGGCATTAATTCTATATTTCCTTTTATGCTATATTGGTTTTCCAATTCAGAATTGAAATGACCCAATAGCTGATTTATCATTTCATTATCAATGCTTAATTTATTCACAGAACAAAGTTGTTCAAAGGCAATATTCTTTGGAATACCCATTACCTTGTTTGCATCGTCAATGGTAATTTTAGTTTGGGTGATTGCCTTCATAGTATTAATTACAGCTTGTTGAACCAAACCATGATCGTTAACGGTGGTTCCTGTCATATTTAATACAGCTAATTTTGGTGTCATATTACAAATATCTTAAGGCAGTTTATAATAAGTATTACTTTAATGTTAAAATTGCGAGTTCTTGCAATTCGTTGTATCTGTTATTTTTTTGCCACCTCATACCAATGTTTTTCCGTTTCATCTTCTAAAAATGATTCTTTATAATTGAAACCAACTTTCGAAATAACTTTCATTGATTGTGTGTTTTGTGTATTTACAATGGCATTGATTTTTAATAACTCTAATTCATTTAACCCGAAATCCAAACATGCTACACTTGCCTCTGTTGCAAGTCCATTTCCCCAATAGTTAGGGTGAATTCTATAGCCCAAGTCATAGAAATTTTCGTATGTATGACGTTTGTGATTGTTGAATTTTATTCCACACCATCCAATAAATCCTTGCGTAGCTTTATCAATCATAGCCAATCTTCCTGTTTTGAAGTTGCTATATTGAGATATTACCTGATTCAACAATTCTTTTGATTCCTCAAGAGTGCGCTTTGGGTAATTTGTTAAATATTTTATAACAGATTCATTGGTTTCAAGTGAATGAAAATCCTCAATGTCATTGAGCATGAATTCTCTTAAAATCATTCGTGTAGTTTCTAGTTGAATTGCCATTGTAGTTTTGGTAGTATGATCCAATCTAAAAACAAAACAATTATTCCATTTTATCTTTAGTGTTATCAAATCTTTATTCATTGAATAATCTTTTTACAAAATTTGGAGTAAAGGTTTATTTTTGAATTTCAATTTTATGATTTCTAGACGTAGATTTTTACACGCTTCGGCTGCAACTTCATTGCTCGCTTCAATTCAGGCAAAAGCCAATGTTTTGTCCCTCAATACAATAAAAGCGAATCAACCCATCGTAATCTCTACTTGGGATTTTGGAGCCGCGGCCAATGCTGAAGCATTTAAAATTTTGAGTGCCGGTGGTAGGGCGTTAGACGCAGTTGAAGCTGGAGTGAAAATTACCGAATCTGATCCAAACGTAGATACTGTAGGATACGGTGGAAATCCCGATAGAGACGGACATGTTACTCTTGATGCCAGTATTATGGATGAACATGCCAATATTGGTTCAGTGGCTTGCCTTGAACATATTATGCACCCAATTAGTGTTGCCCGTTTGTGATGGAAAAATCACCGCATGTTTTTATTGCGGGGGAAGGAGCACTCAAATTTGCTCTTGATAACGGTTTTGAAAAAACCAATATGTTGTCGCCAAAGGCAGAGGAAAACTGGAAAAAGTGGTTGGATGAATCCAAATATATGCCCAAAGTTGATTACAAAAGCCACGATACCATTGGTATGTTGGCTCTTGATATTCATGGAAATATCAGTGGTGCTTGCACAACCAGTGGAAGGGCTTATAAAATGCATGGCAGAATTGGTGATTCGCCAATTATTGGTGCTGGTTTATACGTCGATAATGAAGTAGGTGGTGCAACGTCTACCGGAATGGGTGAGGAGGTAATTCGAATATGCGGTTCTCATTTGGTTGTTGAATTTATGCGTCAAGGCTACTCTCCAATGCAGGCTTGTAAAGCTGCCGTGGAACGTATGGTGAAAATGTCGCCATCTAAAAAAGAAGATGTAACTGCTGGATTTATTGCCCTGAATAAAAAAGGCGAATACGGTTCTTTTTCGGTGTACAAAGGATATCAAATCGCAGTGCACTCAACAAAGGAGCAAGGTGTTGTGAAGGAAATTCAACACTTGAAATAATGAAAGTTGAGGTTGTTGTTTACAATTACGAGTCTGCTTTAATTGCTGAAAAATGCGGTGCAAACCGTGTGGAACTTTGTGCCAATGAAGGTGCCGGTGGAACGTCACCAAGTTTGACATTGCTTCAAAAAATCAAGGAAAATATAAACATTCAAGTTTTTGTAATGGTTAGACCCCGTGAAGGCGATTTTACCTATTCGGCTGTTGATATTGAATTGATTCTGAGGGAAATTGAATTGTTTAAACAAGCAGGTGCCGACGGTATTGTTTGTGCCGCACTCACTTCAAACGCTCAAATTGATGTTCCTTTTGTGAAACAAATGGTGTCAGCAGCCAGTCCACTTCCTTTTACTTTTCACAGGGCTTTTGATCATGTAAAAGATCCATTTATCGCGTTAGAGCAGTTGATAGATTGTGGATGTGCCCGAATTTTAACATCGGGTCAGGAACCTTCTGTTTTTGAGGGACAAGTTCTCGTGAAGCAGTTGATTCAAAAAGCAAATGGACGCATAGGCATTTTGCCAGGGGCTGGTGTGAATTCGCAAAATGTAAAAGCAATTGTTGATTTTACCGGTTGCAATGAAATACATTTGTCGGCCAAGAAAATGATACATAGACAAGTTGCCTTGAATGCTAAAATTCAGTTGGGAAGTGCTAATGATAGCAATTCCTATCAAATGACCGATGAAATAGAGTTGAAGCGTGTGCTGGAAATACTTGGCTAATTATTTGCCGTGGAGTTTAAATTGTCCCCCAAAAAGAATATTGTATTGGAAGAATTCGAAGCGCTGTGATGCTATGTCGCTCTCATGCATTGTTGTGCGAATGTCGGGCATGTTGATGTATCCAGCCTTTATTTCGCTTTGAATAAAAAATTGTTTGAAAAACGAAAGTTGAACAGAGCCCACAGCGGCAACACCAAATCCTGCCACATGGAATTCGTCATACCTTGGGTTGTTCAATAGGGTGGTGTTGGTTCTTGGATAAAGTACACCAGCGCCTATGCCTTCGTTGATATTCACTTGTAAAAATTTGTTTGACATTACCATGTCTGAACGACGCACTTCCGTATTTAAATAATTCAAACCGTCGGTATGTTCAAACCTCAAAAAGTTTTGTGCAATTTTAAAATCTTGGTTATCGTAATCTCCATCGTATTGGCTGCCCACGTGAATGGATCCATCAATATTCGAAGATTGGTCGTTCACCATGACATATTTCATGTGGTCCCATCCTGCTGAAATGGAATAATGATCGTTGATGTAATAACCTATCCTGTAGTTGTATTGAGGGATGGTGATATTGGTAATGCCGAAATAGATGTTTGGATCAAATTTCGATTGTTTGTCGGTTGCGACTACGTTGTGAAGGGTGAAATCGTAATTGTTGCCACTAAAGTGAATATCGGAATTTGAATATATTTCTTTATTCCAACCCCAAAAGAAAAAAAAGTTTCCTTTTTTTTGTGGTTCTGTAAAGGATTTTTTAGGAAAAAACGAATTTGAATTTACGTCATTTTGAGAAAATAAGGCAGCTGTAGTTAATACAAAGGCCATAAAAAGGCAATCAAACTTCTTCACAGAGCAAAATTAATGTAAATTTTACATAATGTTAAACAATTATTAAGGGATGGATTTGAGCCAGTTTTTGAATATTACATCGGTTAAAATATAATTTTCGCTCGTTAATTCTATGAGGTCTTTGTCGAGTAGGCTTTTTATGGCGCCTTGAACGCTACTCATTGGTCCCAAGTTGTGGTTCTGGATAAATCTGCTCGATAACAATGGTAGGTTTTCGAAATTTGATGCTATGGCTTTTAATACTTTCTGCTGTTGTGATGTGAGCATATTGTATAAATACCCAAAATAAGGTTTGTCTTGATCTAAAATATCTTGTTGTATATCTGCTATAGAAGATTCTGTAATTTCTAGGTTCTTTGAATATAATAGATTGCATTGTAATTGAATGCTATAGGTTTGTCCTTCTGCCCACTGATAAATGGAATGAATATTTTCAATAGAAATAACTGTTTCTTCTTTTTGGAAATGATATTGAATGAATGTTTGGTATAAAGGTTCTGGAATAGGATTTAAAAATAGCAAGTTGCATGATTTGTAAAATGGCCTGTTTTTTTTGGTAAACATCGATTCAATCATAGATTTGTGACTGCCCGAGAATATAAATCTGATGGAAGGAAAAGATTGCATCCAATTCCGAAATATGGCTTCTGTATTGTTGTCGGTAAAAGTAGTAATTTGTTGAAATTCATCAATGCATATTACGATTTGTTCTGATTTTGAAGCTAAATATTTGCCAATTTCGTGAAGTGTTGTTTCAGCATCGTTAATGTTTTGTAAACCCATTGAAATTTCTGGTGCATTTGTAAGAGGATCAATTCCAATTGTTACTTTCATTTGGCTTAGCAGTTTTGTGAATTCTTTTGTAAAGCCTTCTCCCAATTTGTTTTTGCCGTATTTGTTGATTACGGCTTTGCCAATAAGTTGAATCATGCTGTTTAAATTTTGACAAGCCATTATATCAACATGGAAACATTCCATTTTTTGATTTTTGAGGGACTCAAACAGGCATTTGATTAATGCGGTTTTGCCCATTCTGCGGTTACCGTAGATTACAATGTTTCTTTGGTTTTCAATATGCTGGAGTAATGACGAAAGTTCTTCCTCTCTATCGCAGAAATACGCTTTGCTTAAAAAGCCACTCACCATGAACGGATTTAACTTCATAGCACAAAGATATGTATTTTGAATTGAACTACGAACTCTTCGTTACGAAAAGTTCGCTACGAATAGTTCGTAGTATTGTAATGTATAGTGTATTAATTTGATAGAAAGATTTTTTGGTGAAAAAATAGATAAAAATAGCATTTTTTATGAAAATGTAAATGGGGAGGGATAAAAAGTCAAAAGGTTGTATCTTTGCACTTCACAGAGAAGTGTCCGAGTGGCTGAAGGAGCACGCTTGGAAAGCGTGTAAACGCCAAAAGCGTTTCGAGGGTTCGAATCCCTTCTTCTCTACAACCAAATTGAAAGCCCCGCGAAGCGGGGCTTTTTTATTTATAGGCCAAGCCAAGCCCCGCTTGAGCGAAGGACTAAAAATAAAAAAGCCACAGCTGCGTAGCAGCTGGGCTTTCAATTAGGCTGTATCGCCACCTCTGAGGGATCACGAGCGGAGCGAGTAATCCCTGGCCAAGCCAAGCCCCGCTTGAGCGAAGGACTAAAAATAAAAAAGCCACAGCTGCGTAGCAGCTGGGCTTTCAATTAGGCTGTATCGCCACCTCTGAGGGATCACGAGCGGAGCGAGTAATCCCCCAATATGGGGTTAGACTGATTAGACGGGTTAGACAGGTTAGACTGATTAATTTAGTTAAATTGATAAGTTCTGCGTGCAATAAGGGGGCATTTTATAGCAAAAGCCACAGCTGCGTAGCAGCTGGGCTTTCAATTAGGCTGTATCGCCACCCCTCAGGGATCACGAGCGGAGCGAGTAATCCCAATATGGGGTTAGACTGATTAGACGGGTTAGACAGGTTAGACGGATTAATTTAGTTAAATTGATAAGTTCTGCGTGCAATAAGGGGGCATTCTATAGCAAAAGCCACAGCTGCGTAGCAGCTATGCGGCTTTACTTTATATTTAATGCCAAAGTAGCATTTGCAATTTTCCGTAATGGTAAAATAAAAATTACGGAAAATCAGTAAATTCAAAAATAAGTATTGTGATTTACACTGAAATTGAATATTCTTGCTTTTCATAAAGCAATCGATATGAATAAAAAAACACTAAAAATCACAATCTTAGCTGCCTTCACGATGTTGATTGGCAAGTCTAGTGCGCAACTGACTTATTTTGCAAGAGGCGGAATGAATCTCTCATCTATAGTTTCTATAGATGCGGATGGCGTTGCTGAAAAAAATCTATCCACTCGTGTTGGATTTCAAATTGGAGGCGGAGTAGATTTTACACTAAACAAAAACTTTGGCGTGGAGTTATCTGCATTGTATGCGCAACGAGGGGCCAATTTTAATTTTACTTCTTCATTGGGGCCAGGGTTTGATGTAAGTATGACTGAAAAAATCACAATGAATTATATTGATATTCCTTTGAATTTCCGTTTTTCAACAAAAGTTGGTCCGGGAAAATTAAATATATTGGTTGGGCCAAAATTTGGAATTGGGATGTCTGGGAGTGTCAAGGGGGAAATGAAATCCTCAGTTATGGGACAATCAAATACAACGGCTATCGATGAAAAATTAGCTTTTGGCAGCAATGATACCTCTGATTTTAAAACGTTAGATATAGGTCTTGGTTTTGGATTGGGTTATGAAATTGAAAAATTCCATATTCAAGCTTCTTATACTTATGGACTCACTAATCATATTCCTAATCCAGAAAGATCTGAAAAGGGGACTCAAAATATGATAGCCATTTCAGTGGGTTATCGATTTAACGATAAATAAATAGAGATTTTAATTTATAAAAAAGACCCAGCTTAGGCTGGGTCTTTTTTATAAATTAAAAAGTTTCAAAAATGCCTACCAACTTTGATATTTGATTTAAGTATTTTCATATTCGTGGAAACAGAAATTAACTTAGGATAACTGAATAATATATTGATATTTGTAAAAAAAGATATTGGATGTTAAAATTAATTTTTAAATTCAAATTAATTCTGTTATTTTCGAAATATAAATTTAAACTAACCCAAATATAACCATGAAAAAAATCACATTATTCGCATTCTGCATCGTAGCATTGGCTAGCGCAGCTTCAGCTCAAATTCAACAACCAGTTAAACCTAGTCCTGTTAAAACTAATCCTTCTTCATCTTCATCATCAACCACATCTACATCGCCAACAAAAACTAATCCATCTTCATCTACTACTACTAATCCATCTTCATCTTCATCTTCATCTACATCTCCAACTAAAACCATTCCATCTTCATCAACGTTTTCATCTCCATCTACATCTCCAACTAAAACTAATCCATCTTCATCTACTACAACTAATTCTTCTAGTAATTCCTCTACATCTCCTACTAAGACTAATCCATCTTCATCTACTACTACTAATCCATCTTCTTCACCGACATCTACATCACCAACTAAACTTACTCCATCTTCATCTTCTGCGCCAAAAAAATAGTTTTTATTGAATATTGCTTTAATCTGTTAGATTGAAACCTAAAAATGAGGGATTGATTTGTTCAAGAAAAAAGCAATTTATAATTTAATTATCGCACAAAAAAGGCTACAGAATGTAGCCTTTTTTGTTGTTTCTGAATTGGGTATTTCATTGAATGTGTTGCATGAACTATTCTTTTTTGATTCATGCATTTTATTTAGATCTTCTCACCCCGCATTCTCCATGAAAATCCCAAAGGCCTTTGCTAATTTTGAAATGTCGCTCAAAATACTAAATCCTATTTTCATGTCGCCGTGGTCTAGCAAATTCGATAGTTCTAAATGGATTCTGTGGTTGTAATTTTTCATCAAAGAATGCATCAAAACAGACTCTGAAGATGGAATTATAACATCGTCTTTGCCGTGGATAAGGGTAACGGGACAAGTAATCTTATGTGCATGTTTTGATAAATCTAGACGATCTTTCCAGATATCAAATTCAGGAATTTTTGTCCAGGCACGCATGATCATTTCTCTTCTGAATTCGGTATTGAATCTTAACTTTTTATATAATTCAACAGTTTCTAAATCAGTTTGCTCAAGTAAGCCGGGCAACAATGGGACTTCTCGCCTCAAGCCATTGTCTTCCAGTGCCGTATGAATCAAAGCTTCTAATTTGACATTGTTCCCTAATTCATATTTGAGAAAATTTTTCATGAGAATGTGCATTCCATAATCTTCTGAATTTTTATCATTGGTCAACGCAAATTCAATTGTAGTTTCAAAATTGCAAAAACTTCCAATTAGGCAGAGGGCGGATACACTATTCTCAGGCATTTCGGCAATTGCCAAACCTGCAATTCCAGCAGTGAAAGAGGGTGCAAAAATAGCAGGGCGAAATTTGTTCGGATTTAATGCTGAATTTCCCGTAATGCGATGTATGACATCCTTCATTTCATCAATGCCAGAAGGATGTATCAATAAGTCATCGATGGTGCCAATTTTCGGGGTAATTACCCGGTATCCTAATTTGGCGAAAGAATTATTTACCACCGCAATGCGTTTGTCTTGGTATCCACTCATTGAAAATCCTGTGAGGGAAATAATGAGTCCTTTTTCTTTCTGTTTAGGCGTATACAAAAGCACAGGTGTTTTGCCATTAGAAAGAGGCAATTCACGCTCTTCTCCTTTACTGTCATTTTTTAGCAAAGAAGTGTTGATGATAAATTTGAGTCCTGCGAGTAACGACATATTCTTTAGTTTGTTAATCAGCTAAAACCACAATGATAGATGCATTTATTGCAATTTCCAAGGGTTTTACTGAATATTAACAATAGAATAATCAAAGTTAGAGGAGCCGCATGTCATTTGGGATTTATAATTCATTCGCGATGAAAATATCTGTAAAGGTACCTTCGCTAAGAACTACCTTCGGATATTGGGTATTTTTGGGTGTAAAGAAAATTTCAAAGGTTCCAGAGCAAACCTTTCCTGGTCTGTCAAACTTTGTAATGGATAATTTCCCTGTAACGTGATACATTTTTTGAGCCATTCCGTTTATTATGGATGTATCGTTGGATGTAAAAAAAATGTTAGGAAATTCAGATTTATCTGAATCAAATGTATAGCTGCCAATTCTTTGTGAATTCACAGGTAAGTTTTTAATATTTAATAATCCTTGAGAATTGTTTTCCCAGCCAGCTAAACCAAATGTATCAACTCCAAGCTCATTAAAAGCCAAAGTGGTATAGCCTGCAATTTGACGCCAACCACTTTGGGTCGTATCTAATGGACGTGATTCCCAATTTGCCCCGTTGTATTTACAAACGATACTTCCTTTCTTTGTAGTAGGTAGGTTGTTGTTTGTGTTTTCATTTTTGTTACATGAACTTAATACAAAAAACATTGCCAAGGTTCCGAATAAAATTATTTTGTTTTTCATGCCTCAAAATTATATTTTTCATAATAATTTGGATGTTTACTGATTGGAATTTTTTTACGGATTTTCCTTAAATGAATCATTTTTTTTAGTAAAAAGTAATAATTTAATACCAAATTTTATTTCAATTGCAGGCAACTATTTTGCATAAATTGCATTTTACTCTATATGCGTGAAGTGCAACTCTCTGAAATTAGGCAATGCCAAAATAACGACAACAAAATGATTGGCGTTGTTTTTCAGCGGTTACATCCTTCCTTGATTAGTTTGTGCTATCGTTATTTAGGCAATACCGATGATGCTGAAGATGTTGTGATGGTTTCTTGGATGAAGGTCATTCAAAGAATTCAAGATTTTAAATTTGAACATCCATTGAGTTTCTATAGTTACCTCAAGCGCATTTGTATTCACGAGTGTCTGAATTTACTCAGGTCCAAAAATAATTTCAACCTCATATCCCTCCATAATTTGAGTGAATTAGATGAACCTTTTTCCGATGATATTCACCAATTGGATACGAAAATATTATTGGAAATTATTTCTCAATTGCCCATTGGTTATCGCACTGTATTTAATCTTTTTGCTATTGAGGGACATTCACACGCTGAAATCGCTTCGATGTTACAAATAACAGAATCAACCAGTAAATCACAATTCCGTAAGGCCAGATTAAACCTTATGCAATATATTCATAAACTCAATGAAGAAAGGAAAGCAAATGAAAGATAAAGATTTGTTTCAGAAAATTGAACAATTTGATGATTATCCTATTGGCTATGAATCAAATGTAAATACGCAACGAAGGTTGATTGAGGATTCACTCAATTCTTCAAATTCAAACTTTCAGCCATCAAAAAGCAATCATTACAAGTATGCAATTGTAGTTTTTTCAGCAGCGTTAATTTCAATAATTATTTACTTTTCAATTCAAACAAAACAAGCTTTTCAACAGCCAACACAGTTGGCATCTATACATAAAGAAATAGATAAGGGAAAACCGTTGAATGTTTCGGGCGTTAAATCAGCTAAGACTTTCTCCAAAAAATCCGTTGCACTTGAATTGGATACCGCTTTTTCAAACATAGATACTGGCAAAACCATTGTTTATCAACTGCCAGTTTTAGCCCTTCAAGTAGATACAATTGTCCCTCAAAAAGAAAGTGCAATGAAAGAGCAACCGAAACTTTTTGCCAAACGACAAAGGATAAAACAATTTGATTTTGAATCCAAAGTGAATCCTTTACCATCATCTTCTGGGAAAAAAATGGAATATTTTGTGATGAAAGATGGGCAATTCAAAATATTCTCAAGGAACAAAAATCAAATCTTAATCAACCATTTCTAGTGAAATTATGAAAACACAGTTTAACATGAATACAAAAGTAATTTTCAATATTATCGCCACCGCGGTTATTGGCTTGTTTTCAAGTGGATTGAATGCCCAGCCATTCAATATTAACACCTTAAAAGCATGCGCAAGTTGGAGCTTTGGAGGAAATGATCGTGTTGTTTTTGAGTCTCACTCAATAAGAACCATAGCCAGGTATGATTCATTTGTGTCTGCCCTTTTAAACTTCTTTGAAGATGCAGAAAATAGCAATTTGAATCTCGATTCATTGGTTGCTCCAGTGCAAATGCATTATATGATTTTCAAAGATGGCAAGCGAAAACTAACCATTGAAAATCCAGAATACAGTGCCAAGGAGTTTGATTTAGAAAAAGAAGTCCAAAATAACAACGACAGTTTACCCGCCAATCTTGTTGAAATTCATGATGTAAAGCACCAAATGAACATAAAAATTTATGTCGGGAATCCTACCAATTTGAATAAGTTAAAAGATATGGCAATTCAATATCGCGATTCAATTGGTTCGTTATCAATGGAAGATCGAACAAAGCCATCAGATAAAACTGAGGCTATTCCTTGGTATTTAGAGCCTATCATTAAGAAAATTGAAGCGATTCCCAGATGGTACTTTGATCATCTCTATATGAATTATTTTATGTTTTGTATGAATCTAAAAGAATTTATTGAACCCAATGAGCGTCAATCTACTTACGGGCTTTTTATTCCTACTTATAGTTACGAATACAACGCGAAAGAATTGACTGAGCGTAGGGCTTATTCCTATGTAGATCCCATAGAACCATTTGTTTGGTCGCATGCTGGGATTGGGTTGATGGATAGAAATTTATTCCTGCATCAAAATGTTGAAATTGCATTGTTTACACATTTTAAAAATGATTTACCTACAGTTAAAAGCTATACCAATATAGGCTTACTAGGATTTACAGAGCAACAAAATTCAAATAGCAATCAAATGGTATTGAATAGTTGTTACGAAACATTATTGGGCTTCAAGTTAAATAATCTTACGCCTCAAATGAAGTCAGAGAAGGAATTGAGGGTAGTAGGTTTGGAATTGGGTATGTTTTTCAAAGAAGAATCTTCCAAATCAACGTTGTTGCCAACGTCGGGTTATGTTCTTAAATGTTATAAGCAATGGGGTAATTTCAGACTGAATGGAGGCATTTATCAAAATAAATCGAGCGTTGTTGGATTTGTAACGATTGAAATTTATGACTTTTTCCACCGACACGGGTATGTAAGTCGAGATTAGGTTTCCAATTTTGAACACAAATCATCGAAACTTGCAATTTTTGCAAGTTTCGATGATTTAAGTGTGGATTTAACCTTTAGCTTAATCTATAAAATCCAAATAATTCTTTGGATGAATCACATAAAATTCGGCAGCGGGGTAAGCTTTTGTCCATTGAGCGGGCGCCTTGGGTTGTTTTTTTGCAGACCACTTGAATTCATAGCCAATAATTTTGCCATCGCCTTCTTCAACCCAATCAATTTCTTGTTTTGTATGCGTGCGCCAAAAGAAATTTGAGAGATGTAATCGCTGATATTCCTGTTTTTTTAATCGTTCAGAAATTAAGTAGTTTTCCCATAGTTTTCCTTGATCCTCACGCATGGTCATTGCATTGAAATTGTTGATGAGCGTATTTCTGATTCCATTATCATAAAAATACCACTTGTTCTTTTTGGTAATTTCATTATCTAGATTTCTACTGAAACCTGTCACTTTGTGAATGATTAACACCTTCGACAATAAATCCAGGTATTTATCTACGGTACCTTTGCCAATTTGTAATTCATTTGAAATGCCCTCTATTGAAATTTCGCTTCCTACCCTAAATGCAATCATTCGAAGTAATGAAACAATGGTTTCTCTCTTTCTAATTCCCTCGAATTCTAAAATATCTTTTAATAAATAAGAATTTACTTGCTCAACAAGGTAATCAATTTTCTCAGCTCGGGTAGTTAAGTGTTCTAATTCTGGGTAAGAACCAAATATTAATCGTTCGTCAAGCTTTTGTGTTGTTTCAATGTGGTTTTCTTGTTTGGCGAATTCCATTTGAGCTAGAGGGAAAATTTGAAACGTCATTTTCCTTCCCACCAAAGGCTCTCCCAAGTCGCTATTTAAATCAAATACGGAAGAACCGGTCACCAGTATTTTCAAGCCATCAATTGAATCCAACATGAGTTTTAATTTCATTCCAATACCTGGAATTGATTGTACTTCATCGATTATTAATAATCTTGTATCACCAAGTAATCTTTTATAGTTTGAAATTGTGCGGGGTTCAAGTAATTCATGCGTTTGCAAATCATCGCCATTTAAAAAAATAAAGGGTTCTTTGCATTCAGACATGAACTTTCTAATTAATTCAGTTTTGCCAACGCGTCTGGCTCCCAAAAGAATTACAGCTTTATTGGGCTTTAAATATTTTGTAATTAACGGCTCGATGGCCCTTTCAATATAATTCATGGTGTATTATTTGAATTAAGAAAACATTCAAATATACGGAAATGTATTGAATTCCGACAATTTGTCGGCGGAAATGTATTGAATTCCGACAATTTGGTATAGTTTACTAATGTGAATCCGTAAAATATAATGTCATTTCGCATTTAGTTTTCATTGTCCCTCATAACGCAAAAAAGGAGTTACAACGTAACTCCCTTTTCGACAACCTATTATTAACTATATGAAATTATACACTATTTCGTGATTACTATTTTTTCATTGTGGGTTTGTTGATTGTGTTTTACAGAGATGGTATACACACCATCAGATAGATTTTGTAGATTTACTGGAATTGATTCCGCTGGTGTTACAGTATTCTCCCAAACTACTTGTCCTGTCAAGCTGTATACCGCAACTTTTACAGGATTGCCATCTGTATTGAGTCCCTCCAAATTAAACATACCATTGCTTGGATTAGGTTGAATGCTCGGTTTGAATTTGGCAATGTTAGCCTTGTTAGCACGGTTTAAAACAAAGGATTTGACTCTCACACATTCACAAGCAGTTTGCGACATATTTGCTCTCATTGTGATTTTATAGGTTCCATCACTTTGTACTTCAAATGAAGCTTTTGCATCTTTACCAGAAGCCTTTTTTGTTCCTGCTTTTTCTACCACCCATAAATAATTTACTTGGTTTTGTCCACCTATAATTCCTGAATTGGTCATTGGTTGAACTTTGATTCCGTAAAATGAGTTTTCATAATCTGGTTCAGCAATGAAATCACAAGTTTTAGGAGCTTCATTTATTACAATTTGTTGGGTAATTGAATCGGCACAACCATCTTTGATGTATGCGTACAAAGTAACGTTCGGTGTTAATGTTACTGTGGTGTTGTAATATTTTAAAGGATCTGAATTGGTTGAAACGGTGCCATCACCAAAATCCCATTTGTATGAAATTTCACCTTGTGCCCAAGTTGTGTTGTTAACAAAAACTACGGGCTCTCCTGGGCAAACATCGTTTGCTTTGAAGACTGGTTTAGGTTGTGTTTTAACTATTAATTTTTTGGTTATTGTTTCTTTGCAACCATTGTCGAGTTCAATTGTGAGGGATATTGTCTTTGGTCCTAATTTGGCGTTCCAATCGTGAATTGGTGATTCCACATTCGATGTTGTTCCATCACCGAAGTTCCAAGAATAGTTTGCAATTGCTCCGACGACTGTGGGTGTTGTATTTGTAAAATTTGTTGGTTTTACAGAGCACAAAGCACTATTGATAAATGATACTTTTGGACTTTCTTTTACCGAAATGGTTTTAACAAATGTATCGGTACATCCAAATTCAGAAACAGAAATCAATTTAACTTTTTTATTGCCAGAGGTACTAAAACTGTATGAAGGGTTTTTTTCTGTAGAAAAATTGTCGTTGTCGTTAAAGTCCCAGAAGTTGCCGGCAAACCCATTTTGAATAGACGATTTATTTTCAAACTGAAATTGTTGATTGTCGCACATTCCTGATTTCAATACGAAATTAGAAGTTGGTTTGTCAAATTGATAAACTCTTTTTGAAGAAATGGCTTTGCATCCATTCAGATTTGCTGTCAGCGAAACCAAATAAGTTCCTGCTTTAGAATATTGAATATTTGGAGACCAAGCACTTGATTCGTTACCGTCGCCAAAGTTCCATAATACCTGAGAATTACTTGGTGTTGTGAAATTTGTTAGGTTGATTTTTTGTCCCTCACAAGCATTTGAACGGGTAAAATTAACCGCTGGTATTTCATTTACTGTAACCGCAATGGTATTTGAAAAAGCAAATCCATAAGGCATTGTTTTGGCAGTTAATTTTACATTGTAAGTGCCTTTTTTAGGGAAAACAAAAACGGGTTCTGGCGCATTAGAAGAATCTGCAGAGTTCCCTGTTCCAAAATCCCAAAGGAATTCCATTGAACCAGATCTTACTATAGAACGATTTTCAAAAAGCACATTGTCGTTGTCACATATTTTAAGCGGTGGCGTGAAGTTAGGTTTAATGCTAGGGTAGATGAGTATATTTCTGTTAATTATTGTGTCGCATCCCGATGCATTGTCAGTGTATTTAACTGCCAAAGTGATGGTTGAATCTTCAAGTGTTGAATCTGTGGTTACAAATTGTACTTCTAATTGATTAGTTGCATTAGGAGCGGTGAAGCTTGATCCGGAAATGCTGCGTTTGCTTTTTGTAAATGCCATTGTTGAAACTCTCCAACCTGTTTTTGCTCCGCTGGTAGCGCTATAATCTGCATTGCTAAAAGCCCTTGGCGATGTGAAATCATAAATTAAAGGTTGATTCAATACGGTTACATCAAAGGTCTTTGTTGGCTGATATAATGCTTTGGTTGCTTTTGTTGAATTAGAAAGCAAACTCCCGCCAGGAGCTGGCAATACAATTGTTTTAAATGTAATTGTATCATCGTTGAGCCTATCATCGTAAGATTCAATGAAAATACGCACTATTGTTGTTCCCGGAGTATTCTTTTTGATAGGAAGACTAAAATCAATTTTTTCGGTCTTATTTGGAATAATTTTGGTTTTTACCAATTGCGCTGTTTTTGGACCATTGTTTACACTGTAGGCAACATTAAAACCATCTATGGTATCGGTGTAATTATTTTTAACGTAAAGATTTGCGGGAATTTGGGTTCCTGAGCAAATGATGTTTCCTACAGAATAATCAGTTCCCACAGCAGAAATATTCATCGCGCTTTCCAATGCACCCCTATCAGATCTCAAAGTGTTTCGAGTGTTTCCTGAAAGATCTGTGTTGTTGGTGGTAGGTGATAATGGCCAAAGTGATGAAACCTGAGGTACATTGTTTTGGTTCTGAAATGCGCTGGAGCGGAACATGTTGGCTGATAGATTTTCCCACTTTGGATTCACAAAGAGTTCATTATTTCCCCCAAATCCTAAAGATTTCCATCCTGCCAAGTTATTCGCTGTTCCGGCATTGCTATACCAATATTGCAAAGTTACTTTGTTTATGAAATAAGAATTATAATCCCATCTTTTGTAGGCATTTAAGCCATTTACAGAATAGGTATATGCCGGGTACGCATAGTAACTATTTTGAATATCTACGATATTTCCTGCAACATCACATTCTGTGTGGTAGTAGGGATAGAAATAAATGCCATATCCATTGTAAAATGAATATGATGATTTGCTTCCGTCAATTTGAATGGTGTTTTGTCGTATTTCTGCTTTTAAGGATCCTGTTACATATGAATAACCGTAATAACCAAACACCCCATAAGTTCCTGAGTTTTTTGCAATCAAATTGTTATTGCATTGCATATTTAAAAAGTAGGGAGTAAAGAGTGCATAGATATAACCAATTGGCGATCCCACAGATGCATTAAACACACGGTTGTTTGTAATTTGATTTCGGTTTATTCTTCCGTTTATGTAGTACAAATAGGTTAAATATCCGGTTGCTCCAATATTATTACTGTCCAAAACGTTTTCACTGATGTTGTCTACTACAGCAGTTGAATTTGATTTGAAAATAAATAAACCATACGAAGTTGCAGAAGAACCATCAGCTGTTGTGTTGGCAATAAATTTATTCCCTCTTGCAGTGATAACTGCAGGGAAATAATGGTAAGTCATGTAAGTTGTTGCTTTGGTGAAATTATTTCTGTAAATGTTGTTATTGAAAATAAAATCGTCATAGGTATAGTAAGTATAAAACCCGTAGTGCGCGCCTGTACCTAATGAATTCCAACCAATCACTTTATTTCCACTCATATTTACAAAGTAATTGTACCACATAAAGGTGGTATAATTGGTTGTACCGCAAGCAATATTTTGAAAAGTATTGTCAGATATCGTAAAATAATTAGATGAGTTTCCATAATTGTAATATCCATAAAAACCATACACCACTCCAGTTGATCCTGTTGTTGCTCCTTGAAATGGTAAATCGTGAAAATTGTTTCCTTCAATTTTTGTAGAACGATTGGTGCTGTATGTGAAATAAGCATGCGACATCCAAATAGATGTATTTGCAGTGTTTGAAGTAACGTTATCTCTTGATATATCATTGTTTAAGAATTGGTCACCGTTGGTATAGAATGTGTAAAGTCCATAAAAAAAGAAATTTTGAATTCTGTTATTTGAAATTGTATTGTTTGATGGTGTTGTTGTGTAAATAGAAGTTCCACCTCTTGTTGTAATTCCAAATGTTGGACCAGGTGCACCACTGTTGGTGGTTCGCATTAAGTTTTGACTAATGGTATTGTAACTTCCATTGTGCGATGTAGTGTTATTTACTGTTACAGAAGTCGTAGAATTCGTGAGTGCAATGTATGCACCTCCAACTGTTGATCCTGTTGTAACTGCAGAAAATTGCAACGTGCATTTCTGAATGGTGTTGTAATCTGCAGCTGCACGCATGATAATCACCGATTGCAATGCCGAAGTTCCTGTTTTATCAATAGTTAGGTTCTCAAGCGTTACATAATCCATTCCGTTAAAATCAAATGCAGCATTGGCGTTTGAGTTAAAGAAAGTAAAGCCGTTTCCATTTATTTTAACTGTGCGGCTAGATGTAGCGGGATTGGTTGCATTTTGAGAAAAACTCACCATGTTTGCCGATGTTAAATTGGAAGTGACATTTACAGTTAAACCTCCAGTACCTATTCCAGAGTTTGTAATTGCAGTCGCCAATGCTTCGTATGTTGTGTAGGTTCCACTGGTTCCAAGGGTAACAGTTCCAGACAACTGCGCATTTAGTTGTGAAAAGCCAAAGAACAAACTCCATATCAATGTGAGAAGGATGTTTTTTAAGCCAATTGATGTTTTGTAGTTTTTTGTCATAAGCGTATGTTTTAGTTTTGTTGAATGCAAATGTGAAATTTTGAAATAATAAATAATAATTTATATTTGTAATTAATAACATAATGAATTGTTATGAACTATACGCTGAATCAACTTCGGATTTTTTACAAAATCACCCAAACAAAGAGCATTACCAAGGCTGCCGACGAATTACATTTAACTCAACCGGCTGTTTCTATTCAATTGAAGAATTTTCAAAATCAATTTGAAATTCCCCTTACAGAAACGGTAAATAAGAAGATTTACATTACTGATTTTGGACATGAAATTGCTGCTGCAGCTAAGAAAATACTCGAAGAAGCAATGGGTATTCAAGATAAATTGATGTCGTTCAAAGGAGAATTAACAGGGAAACTAAAATTATCAACAGTTTCTACGGGCAAATATGTTTTGCCTTACTTTTTAAGTGTATTTCTTAAACAAAATCCAGGCATCAATTTGGTGCTTGATGTTACAAACCGACAAAAAGTAACTGAAAGTTTAGAAAAAAACGAAATAGATTTTGGTTTAACCTCTATGGCAATTGATTCATTGCGGTTGGAAAATATTGAATTGTTAAAAAATCAATTGGTCTTGGTGGGAAGTCCCATATTAAAGTCAAAAAAATGGGTCAATGCAAAACCATCTTTTTTAGAAGAAATTCCTTTAATATATAGAGAGAGGGGGTCCGGAACCCGATATATCATGGAGGATTATATTTCAAGTCATGGACTTAGGGTAAATCAGAAATTGGAATTAACCTCTAATGAGGCTGTGAAACAGGCAACAATTGCTGGATTAGGTTATTCTATTGTACCTATTATTGGAATTAAAAATGAATTAAAGTTAGGGCAACTTGAAGTCATTGAAATTAAAGATTTGCCAATCATCAGCACTTGGAATTTGGTATGGCCCGTAGGGAAGAAAATTACCCCAATTATGAGTGCATTTATGAAGTTTATTGAGTTAGAAAAATCGCAAATTATAGAACAGTATTTTCCTTATGCTAAATTTATATGAAATTTCATTTGAACCATTCTCTTTTACTACCTTTGTACTTCAATTATTAGAAACTTAAAATTTATAAAAATATGTCATTTGTAGGAAAAAAATTCCCTAACCTTACGGTAGATGCGATTACCAGTTATGGTGATAATATGTCAATCAACATTTTCGAAGAAGCAACCAAAAACAAGAAGAAAGTGTGTTTGTTTTGGTATCCAAAAGATTTCACTTTTGTTTGTCCAACAGAATTGCATGCGTTTCAAGCAAAACTTTCTGAATTCGAATCTCGCAATACCATGGTTATTGGTGCTTCTTGCGATACCAATGAAGTGCATTTTGCTTGGTTGAGTACTCCCAAAGATCATGGCGGCATTGAAGGTGTTACTTACCCAATTTTGGCCGATACCAACCGCAATTTGTCAAGCGTTTTGGATATTTTAGACATCCAATCTTCTGATTTCAACGAAGAATTAGATACCATTATTTATACCGGTTCTAACGTTACTTACAGAGCAACTTACTTGATAGATGAAGAAGGTACAGTTTTTCACGAAAGTGTAAACCATATGCCTTTGGGTAGAAACGTAAACGAATTCCTTCGTTTGATCGATGCCTATAGCCACGTTCAAAACCACGGTGAAGTTTGTCCTGCAAACTGGCAATCTGGCGACGATGCCATGAACGCAACCCGCGATGGTGTATCTGACTATTTAGGCAGCCACTAAATTAAAATTTTTACAACAACTTTATTGAAAGGCGGTTAACTAAAGTTAATCGCCTTTTTTATACTTACAAGCCTGATACTGGTTTTCGATTTTTTAAGGGGTAGTGGAGAATGTTTTTTTATGAGGGACAAATAATCTCCATCAATTCATTGAATCTAGTTGCCTCGAATTTTACATTCCATTAATTTTGCAGCATCATGAGTCAATCAACATCGCACGACGAACGAATGGCCAATATGAATTTTGGCACCGTTTATCCGCTTTATTTGGCTAAAATTCTCAAAAAGGGAAGGACAGAGGCTGAGCTCCTCGAAGTGATTTGTTGGTTAACGGGATATACACAATCCGAAATTCAACAATTCGTTGAAGCTAAAGTTACATTCAAAACCCTTTTTAATGGAGCCAAACTTCATCCCAATGCCACATTGATCACTGGTATGATTTGCGGCTACCGTATTGAAGAGATTGAAAATCCCCACACAAAAAATATACGCTATCTAGATAAAATCGTAGATGAACTTGCCAAGGGCAAGAAAATGGAAAAGATACTCAGGGAATTCTAAGGTTTATAAAAGTTTATGAGAGTTTATAAAGGTTTATGAAAGTTGGTTTAGAAGACCTGCCGGTCGTTTAGCAATGTGTTTCGAATTTTGAAAATCTAAACGCATGGCAATGCTTCTAAACACTATACGAGCGAAGCTCTTCTAAACTCTAAATAAAAAAAATCCCTCATGCAACGTTTTAACCCTGAGTATTGTCAATGACTTAACAACCAATTTTTAGCGTATGAAATTAAAATTACAAACTGTTATTTTGATCCTGTTGGGATTGTTTTATTTAAATGCAGCAAAGGGCCAGTTAGGTGGACAAATGACTGCATCTTTGATTTCTAGCACCAAAGTGGTTGTGAAGGCTGAAATTTACCGCGATTGTAGGGGCTTAGCATACAGTAAAAATAGTTTTAGCTATGGTTGTTTCCTTTGGAAATCGTCTACGAATACCACCTGTACAACAAAATCGCTCACTATTCCTTATTTGAAATTTAAAGACATTACTTTTGTTGAAAAAGGTGCAAAAGCACCCTGTTCATTAGGGGCTTTTGGTTCAAACGGTGTTGAACTGGATTATTTTATAGATACCATAGATTTATCAACTTCTGGCATTGCTAGTTTAATTTCAAGCACTGGGTGCACAAATTTGTCTTTTTACATAGATAAATGTTGCCGTCCTTCATATTTGTCAAATGGCGCTGGGGGTACAAATTTCTATTTGCAAACTACCATTTATTTATCAAATTTGAATCGCTGTAAAAAGAAAACAAATGTGAGTCCATCTATCTTGTTTTACCCACATACCGCAATGACAGATTTGGAAAAACATGCATATACCCCTGCTCCGGTTGATTCAATTGAAAATGATAAAATTATATGTAAGCTAAATAATGTGCTAACTGCGGGACCAAATGTTTCTATTTCATTGACTTCACCATATACAACAAATGCACCCGTTCCTACTATGTGCACACCCACTGGAACTGGATTTTGTTCGCCTAATATGACAACCGACCCTGTGAAAGGATTTAGTTTCGATTCACTTACGGGTAGAATGGTTTATTATTTGAATTTCACCGGTGCAATTGGAAGTACTGATTATACTAATTCAGCCATGTTGTTCAATGAATACCGGGAAGATACCGCTAAAAATTGGGTATTGATTGGTCAAACGATGAGGGAATTTATGTTCAAT
>Ga0214923_10000923_pt1 | contig 43173 bp, 41 predicted proteins | sample LL1510_MetaG_FD_177993 | JGI IMG/M metagenome (GOLD analysis project Ga0214923, IMG submission 177993) | Freshwater microbial communities from Lake Lanier, Atlanta, Georgia, United States - LL-1510 | ecosystem: Environmental > Aquatic > Freshwater > Lake | place: USA: Georgia | collected... | reverse complement strand
TGGGCTGCCCCAGTGGCGCTGGGCCGCTTGCGCTCGGCTGGCAAACAGCCGCGTGGGCAGCATCACATTGGCCCACACATCCAAATAGGTGATCAGGTTGAATTGCTGAAAAATCACCCCCAGGTGCTCGCCGCGCCAATGGTCACGCTGGCGCGATGACATGTTGCCCAAGTCTTGCCCCAGCACCTCGCACTGCCCGGCCTGCACTGGCACCACCCCCGCCAACAGGGACAGCAAGGTGGTCTTGCCGCATCCGCTGGGGCCGTGGATGAACAAATGGCGGGCCTGGGCCAGTTGCACCTGTGCCACGTGCAGCCCCAGGCTTTGTTGGGGCCAAAGGTGGCGCAGGTCGTTCAAACGCAAAGCCCACATGGGTTCACCAAACCAATTGGGGTTGGGCGGCCTTGATGCGCAGCGCCCGCTGAACGGCGGGGGCCACCAGCTCCACTTCGATTTCCTTCAAGCGCGGGTGCTTGGCAAACAAGGGGAAATCGATTTTGCGCAAATGTTGTGGCTGCTCGCAGCGCAGGGCAAAGGCAAACAACAAGCTGCTGTGGTCCCCACCGTCACGGCCCTCGAACATGGGCGACGTGGCAAGGCTGTCGGTGACTTGGCACTGGGCGGCGGCCACAGGCAGCATCACATACGCGGGGTTGGTCAAGGACTGGCGCAGCTGGGCCATGGCGTTTTTTTGCGCCTGGGAGCGCGGCAGATATTCATGCCCCAGCAAGCTCTCCATGGGGATTTGCAGTTCACCACGCACCACTGGCCCATCGATGGCGATTTGCAATTGACCCACCCCATGGGCATGGGCATGACCCGCGCCATGTTTGTGCCCCTGCGCCAGGGCATGACCACACAGTGCCGCGCATACCAGCAGGGCCGCTGTGCGCTGTAGAAAAGCCCCATCCATCCCCATGATTCACCTATAGACGCCAACAGCACACGACAAACCACCCCGCACTGGGGGTGGCACAGATCAGATGGGGGATTATCTGTCGCGGTGGCTCAGGAGGGCGTTTGCCCTGGCCCACCTGGGGAAATGTGGCGCAGCTCAGTAAGAGACCATTTGCCAAGGCACCGGACAGCTGGCCACATTGGGGTAGTACTGCTGATAGGCGCTGCAAAAATAAGCCACGCGGGGTGGCGGGGGCGGCGCATTGATGTAGACCGGCTCGGCATAGACCTGGGGCCGGTTGGCATAGACCAAGCCACCGATTACCGCAGCCCCAAGCAAAGGGCCAGCCCAACGCCCATAACCATGCCCGTGGTGGCCCCCGCCGTGGTACCAGCCCCCACCGGTGCGGTAGGTGATCTGGGTGACGACGGTTTGGGCCTGTGCCGGCAGGGCCAGCGCCAAAGTGGCCAAAGAGAGAGCGGCGATGTGTGCTTTCATGACAACCCCTGGTTGTGAAGATAGGGGCAATGGATTTGCCCCTTGTTCCCCAAAACGCGGCCTGTACCGTCAAAGTTGACAGATATGGGTTTTCCTTGAACACCTGCACACGACTTGCCACGGACACGGCCCAGCAGGCCAAGCCAAACATGCGCCAGCTGATTCAAGGCCTCAAACCACGCTGAGCGTGCGCGTGAGCTGACCGCGCTCGCCACGGTCGTCCACCCAATCAATGCGGATATCACCCGATTGGGTGGCGCGTAAAAAAAACTCCATGTACGGGTTGGCCGACAAACCCGATGAGGGCTCGATGCGAAACACCTCTTGGCCCAAATACGTGCAGCGCAAATCGGTGATCACATTGCGGGGGATGCGCTGGTTGTTCAAGTCGAGCAAGTAGCCTGTCTCCATCGGGTGTTGGATCAGCAAGCGCAGTTTAAAAACTTCGCCAGCGCGCACCTGGGCGGGCATGTCAAAACGGGCTTGGGCCATGCTCAACTGCTGTCCACGCAACCGGCTTCGGTCACGATCAAATCGGCCAACTCGTAGCGGAATTCGCCCGAGGACAAACGCGCCAAGGCCACCAATTGCTGGCCACCGGCCAAGCGCAAGCGGGTGCTCAATTCGGCCCGACCCGAGTGCGGGCCCAGGTGCGCTTTGGCCATCACCGTGACCGGGTTGCGCTGAGACAACAACCACAGGTGGGTGACATGGTTTTGCGCCGTCATGGGGCTGTCGACCCACACCCGAAACGGCACCGAAAGGCCGTTGTCGGCCAGGATGACCGTTTCGATGTGCACATCGGCGCGCACCAGTTTGGCACCGGCCACGATGGGGTCGAGCATTTGGGACAGGCTCAGCAACTTGCCCGAGACCATGCCCTGGGCCTTGACCTGGGACGCAAAGCCCAGCGCGGCCCAGCAACCCAAGCTGTGGCGAAGCCAAGCGCGGCGGCGCGCTTGGTGGGAGGTCTGGGGCATCAGGCTTTGAGCGACATGCCGTGGTTTTTCAGCGGCAGCGAGCGCACCCGTTTGCCGCTGGCGGCAAAAATCGCGTTGCACAAAGCGGGGGCCAGCGGCGCTTGGGTGGGCTCGCCCACTCCGCCCCAGAAACCACCGGTGGGTGCGATCACGGTTTTGACCACTGGCATTTCGTTCAAGCGCATCAAACGGTAGTCGTGGAAATTGGACTGCTCGATGCGGCCATCTTTCACCGTCATCTCGCCCCAGAAAATGGCGCTCAAACCATGCACCACGCTGCCTTGCAACTGGGCATCGATGTTGTCCGGGTTGACCGCATGACCGGGATCGATGCCAATCACCACGCGATGGATCTTGACCTCGCCTTTGTCGCTGACCGACACCTCGCACACGCAAGCGGTGTAGCTGCCGTAGCCTTCGGTCTCGGCAATGCCGCGAAACACCCCTTTGGGCAAGGGACCACCCCAATCGGCGGCTTTGGCCACGGCTTGCAAGATGGCCATATCGCGCGGCGACTTTTGACCCAAAGCGGCCATGCGAAATGCCAACGGGTCTTTGCCTGCGGCCAGCGCCAACTCATCGACAAAGCATTCACGCATGAATGGGTTTTGCGAATGCCCCACGGTGCGCCAAAAGCCCACCGGCACATTGCTGTTGCGCTGGGCGTAATCAACCAAGCTGTTGGGGATGTCGTAAGGATGGTCATTGAAGCTGGCCACGGCTTGACCGTCCACCCCTTTGGGCAAAGGCAAGCGCAGCAAGGTGGCCAGAATGGAAGGCGCGCTGACACGGATGTGCAAGGCATTGAGCTTGCCATCTTTGTCCAGGCCGCCTTTGAAGCGCACCAAACTGGCGGGGCGGTACAGGTCGTGCTGGATGTCTTCCTCGCGGCTCCACACCATCTTGACGGGCGTGCCCGCCATGGCCTTGGCAATCATCACGCCTTGGCGGGTGAAGTCTTGCGGGCTCTTGCGCCCCAATCCACCACCGAGTTGCATCGGGTGCACGGTGACCTTGTCTTGGGCCACCCCCGCGGTGGCCGCTGACACGGCCAAGGTGCCCTCGGGGTTTTGGGTCGATGTCCAGACATCGAGCTTGTCACCTTGCAACCAGGCGGTGCACACCATGGGCTCCATGGTGGCGTGCGCCAGGTAGGGGGTGTAGTACTCGGCTTCGAGGACTTTGTCTGCGCTGGCCAGGGCCTGCACGGTGTTGCCATCGTCGCGTGCGACGGCCAACTCGGCTTGGCCCATGCCGGCCTTGAAGCTGGCCATGATGGCCGCGCTGTTGAGTTGACCATGGTCGCCGGTCTCCCAATCAATGGCCACTTCGCGCAGCGCTTCTTTGGCGCGCCACCAGTTGTTGGCCACCACCGCAACGAACTCGCCCAGATTGAGGACTTTGACGATGCCACGGCGGTTTTCCACCTTGGACGCGTCCATGGCCTTGACCTTGCCGTTGAACACCGGGCAAGCGGCGACAGCGGCATACATCATGCCTGGCACCTGGGCATCGATGCCATAGCGGATTTTGCCGGTGACGATGTCAGGAATATCGACCCGGGGCAAGGGCTTGCCAATGATTTTCCAATCCTTGGGGTCTTTGAGCTTGACCTCTTTGGGCGCTTCCAATTGGGCCGCTGCGGCGGCAAGCTTGCCGTAGGACAGACTGCGTTTGCTCGCCGCATGGTGCACCTTGCCCAATGCAGCGGTGCATTCGCTGACCGGGACACCCCACTGGTTGGCGGCGGCGGCAATCAGCATCTCGCGGGCAGTGGCGCCGGCTTTGCGCAAATACTCTTGCGAGTTACGGATGGTGCGGCTGCCCACCGCGGCCATGTCGCCATAGGCACGCTTGGTGCGCAGGTTTTCATGCGCAGTGGCGTACTCGATACGCACTTTTTTCCAATCGGCCTCGAGTTCGTCGGCCACCAGCATGGGGGCCGACGTGCGGCTGCCCTGGCCCATTTCGGCACGGGCGTAGCGGATGATGACAGTCTCATCGGCCTGAATTTCAATCCAGGCGTTGAGCTTGGGGGTTTCGGCGGCGTCACCACGGTTAGGCCAGTAAAAGCCCAGGGACAGGCCAGCGGCTGTGGTGGCCGAGACCTTGAGAAAGTCGCGCCGGGCCAGGCCGGTGCTTTGGGTGTCAAGCTGTGTCATGCGCGCACCCCTTTCTTGGCCACGGCGTGGATGGCGGTGCGAATGCGGGCGTAGGTGCCGCAACGGCAGATGTTGCCCATGGCCGCATCAATGTCTTGGTCGGTGGGCTTGGGTTTTTTCTTGAGCAAGGCCACAGCTACCAAAATTTGGCCGCCCTGGCAGTAACCACACTGGGGCACTTGGTGGTCAATCCAGGCCTGCTGCACCGGGTGCAATTTGTCTTTTTGGGCCAGGCCTTCGATGGTGACCACTTTTTGGCCCACGGCGGCCGACACTGGGTAAGAGCAAGAGCGCACTGGCTCGCCGTTGAGCAGCACGGTGCAAGCGCCACACTGGGCCACGCCACAGCCAAACTTGGGGCCTTTGACGTCGAGTTCGTCACGCAATGCCCATAGCAAGGGCATATCGGGTTCCACGTCCAGTTCTCGAACCTGTCGGTTCACATCGAGTTTCATGCGGTCTCTCCTGCTGGTTTAGAGGTGTCAAAAGCAAATCCCATCAGACGGGCTCGGGATCCCAAAAAATGGAATTTAGGTTATCACGCTTATGGGATGGCGCGATTTGGGGATTTCGCGAATTTTTATGCGCACTCAATCAAAAGGACTGGAAACAGGCAATACCCTGTCAAACCCAGCGGTTATTGGCGCTTATGATGAACCATGCCCAACAACATCTTTGTGCTGGTGTTCAGTCTGGCGGTTGCCGGATGGCCCCCCTTTGCGCTGGCCTCCGACTTTGTGACCCCTGCCCAATTGCCCGATGCCTTGCAAGTCATGTGGCGCAATTACCAACCGGACTTGGGCGAGATCGGCCGCTGCGCGGTCGCCTACGACAGCCACACCGACCGCGACAAAATGGCCTTCACCTGCTCGGTGGGCATTCGCATCACGGCCGAGGGTGAGCGCCGCGCGCTGGCCCGCTGCGAAGACATGCGCCAGCAAAAAGGCATTCGCACAGCGTGCCGCTTGGTGCGTCCTTAGGCCAGCGCTTCAGACCGCAATGGCCAATGCGTACAAAGCCACCGCACAGGCCATGGCCAGGCCCCACACCACAGAGCGCCATGCGGGTCGGTCGCTGATGTAGCAATAGATGTAGAACAACCGCGCCAGCACATGGATGGCCGACAACACCGCGATGCGCTCGGTACTGACCTGGGCCAAACTGGCCACGATCACACCCACCGCAAAAAACGGAAAGGCTTCAAATGCGTTGGACTGGGCCGCATTGGCGCGCGCCCGCACCCCGTCTTGCTGGGCCAACCATTGGCGCGGATTGTGGTTGTCATAGTGGTCAAAACCCCACTTGGCCACGGCCGTGGCCAATAAGGGCATGAGACCAGCGATCAACAGGCAGACCATGGCGGTGTTGGAGATCATGGGGTGTCCTTTCGCAGGTTTGCCATCTGGGTGTGGGGGTTTCAAGCACCTGCCAAGGTGCTCTCGACGGCCTTGGCCACGCCCAGCAAATCGCTGTCTTGGCCGTTGGCCCGCGCCAGCATCAAACCCACCGGCAAATCGCCGGCGGCTTGGCAAGGCAGGCTGATGGCGCAGCCATCCCAGTAATTGATGGCGAAGGTGTTGCGCAAGAGCAGGCGGTTGGCGGCAAAAAAAGCCACGTCGGTGTCACAGGTGTCAGCAATGGGCGGTGCCACCAGAGGAACAGTGGGGCAGATCACCGCATCAAAGGCTTGCATGGCTGCATTCGAGCGCGCGATCCAGGCTTGGCGCCGGTCGATCATGGTCAGGTAGTCGGCCGCACTCACCCCTTGGCCCAAGGCCATGCGCTGGGCCACGCGCGGGTCAAAACGCGCCACATCGACGGCCAAACGGTGGCGGTGGGCGGCATAGGCCTCGACCGGCGAGAAGCCGCCAGGGGCGTTGAGGGCGGCGATCTCGCCCAGCTCCGTCCAGGCCACCTCTTGGATCAGGGCACCGGCGGCTGATAAGCGGGTGAGCGTGTGGGCAAAGGCCTTGGTCACGCCTGTGTCCAGCTCGTCTTGCATCAAGGTGGTGGGGACCGCCAGGCGCAGGCCTTGCACCGGGCGCCGGCGCACGGCCAGGGCTTGACCGCTGAGCACCGCATCGAGCAACCCGGCATCGTCCACACAGCGGGTGATAGCCCCCACCGTGTCGAGCGAGCGGGCCAATTCCATCGCGCCTTGGCGCGACACCCGCGACTGGCTGCCTTTGAAACCCACCAAGCCGCACAAAGCGGCGGGAATGCGCAGCGAGCCGCCCGTGTCTGAGCCCAAACCGGCCACCGCCAGGCCCAAGGCCACCGACACCGCTGCCCCCGACGAGGAGCCGCCGGGGATGCGGGCCACAGCGGTATCGGCTGGGTTGCTGGGCGTGCCCCAATGCGGGTTGTAGCCGACCCCAGAGAAAGCAAATTCACTCATATTGGTTTTGCCCATCAAGGCAGCCCCGCTGGCGCGCAACAAGGCGACAGCGCGGGCGTCCTGACCGGCAGGGGCTTCGCTGGCACACACCACGCTGCCTGCGGTGGTGGTCTCACCGGCCACATCAAACAAATCTTTGATGCTGACCGGCAAGCCGGCCAATGGGCCCATTTGAACGCCGCTGCGCCGCTGTAAATCGGCGTGGCGCGCGCTGGCCATGGCCGAGTCGGCCCACAAACGGTTGAACACATGGGCCGCAGGGGCTTGCTGGGCTTGGGCCAGCGACTGGGCCACCCAGGTTTCGCAGTCGGTGAGGCCACTGGCCAAAGCCCGTTGCAAAGCGGCGATGTGGATGGTCCTGGGTATGGGCTGAGTCATGTTTTAGGGGATGGGGTCTGCGACAACCGGTGTCACAAGGCATTGATGCGGCGGGCCATGTCGATGTCGCGCAGGGTCACACCGGCGGCATCATGAGAGCGCAAGCGGATGGACACCCGGTCATAAGACTGCGACCAATCGGGATGGTGGTCCAAGGCCTGGGCCAACAAGGCCACTTGCGTGACAAACCCAAAGGCTTGGACAAAATCGGCAAATTGCCAGTCACGCGACAAACAAGCTTGCTCGGGGTGGTGGGCCCATCCGGGCAACTCGGGCATGGCCGACGCAATGGCGGAGGGATCTAGGGCTTGGGACATGATGAGGGCTCAAATGACACGCAGATTGGCCATTGTGCCAAAGCGGGGTCACGGCCGGGCCATCGATCACAAAAATTCAGGTGACTGAACGCACATCAAAACCGTTTGCCACTGACCTTCTCGTTGGCGTGAACGCAGCCACCATACCGCCCCCTTGCGAACGCTCAAAGCGGCCTCAGGCTGACCCAGGGCCAAGGACAAGACCTGACCTAACCAAGGCTGGTGCCCTACCAGCAACGTGGGCGTTTTTTGATTTGGCCAATTCACCAAGCTGAGCAGTTGCTCGGCTTGGCCGTCGGGCGACAACTCGTCGCGGGCTTTGTACTTGCGCCCCAAACACAGCACGGTTTGTTCGCAGCGGCGCGCAGGGCTGCTCAATATGCGGGTGCTCTCAGGCAATTGGCGCTCCAACCATTGAGCCATGCGCAAGGCTTGTTTTTCGCCCCGGGCGGTGAGCTGACGCTCCATGTCGCTGCCACCAGGGGCAGCTTCTTCGGCCTCGGCGTGGCGCCACAAAATCAAGTCCATGGCTTCAAACTTTGTGTTGGTGACGCACCATGAGAGCCTCCTGGGCGCTGAGCAGGGGTTGGGCCGTGTGTTGGGCCAAATCGATGTAATGGCCATCGGCTTGCAAGCTCCAGGCGTTGGCGCTGTCGTGCAAATACGCGACCAGGCATTCGTCAATGACGCGCTGGCGCAGCACCGGGTCATTGACCGGCCAGGCCAGTTCCACCCGGCGCAGCATGTTGCGGTTCATCCAGTCTGCGCTGGACAGGTAGAGCGATTCGTCCTGGCCGCAACGGAAGTAAAACACCCGCGAGTGCTCTAAAAAGCGGCCAACGACCGAGCGCACGCGAATGTTGTCGGTAAACCCAGGCACCTGGGCGGGCAAGATGCATGCACCGCGCACAATCAAGTCGATCTTCACCCCCGCATGTCCCGCGACCATCAAGGCGCGCACCAATTCCTCGTCGGTGAGGGCATTCATTTTGGCCACCAACCGGGCGTCGCGTCCGGCTTGGGCGGCCTGCGTCAATTGCTCAATTTTTTCAAGCAAGCGCCGCTGCAAATGGAATGGGGCCACCCACAGTTGTTGCAAACGCTGGGGCCGGTTTTGGCTGGCCAGCAAACCAAACACGCTTTCGACCTCGGCGGTCAACACGCTGTCGGCGCTCAAATGGCTGATGTCGGTATAGAGCTTGGCGGTATTGGGGTTGTAGTTGCCGGTGGACAGGTGCACATAGCGGCGAATATGCGCGCCTTCGCGTCGGCTGATGAGCATCATTTTGGCGTGGGTTTTCAGGCCCACCACACCATAGACGACCTGGGCACCGATGCGCTCGAGTTTTTCCGCCCAATTGATATTGGCTTCTTCGTCAAAACGGGCCTTGAGTTCCACCACCACCGTCACCTCGATGCCTCGGCGCACCGCTTCGGTGAGCAAATCCATCATGGCCGAGTCGGTGCCGGTGCGGTATATGGTCTGCTTGATGGCCAAAACCGTGGGATCGTGCACCGCCTCACTCAAAAACGACAGCACCCCATCAAAGCTTTCAAAGGGTTGGTGAAACAACACATCGCCGTGTTTGCGCAACCGCTCGAACACCGACTCGCGCCCGACCAATTGGGCCGGAAATCTGGCGCGGTAAGGCACAAACAAGAGCTTGGGCCTGTCGATCAGATCTATCAGTTGGCTCAAGCGCACCAGGTTCACCGGGCCATGCACCCTGTACAAAGCTTGGGCGGGCAAATCAAATTGCTTGAGCAAAAAGTCGGACAAAAAGCCCGAACAGCCTGCAGACACCTCCAACCGCACGGCCGCGCCGTAATGACGGTGTTGCAAACCCTGACGCAGCGCAGTGCGCAGGTTTTGCACATCCTCGGCATCGAGCGCCAGGTCGGAATGTCGGGTGACGCGAAACTGCGAGAACTGCCCCACTTCACGGCCCGGGAACAAATCGCTCAAATGTGAGCGGATCACGCTGGAGAGGGAGACAAACAGAATTTTTTTGCCCGCTGCTTGATCGGGCAAGCGGATCACCCGGGGCAACACCCTGGGGACTTTGACGATGGCAATTTCGTTTTCGCGGCCAAAAGCGTCTTTGCCTGACAAACGCACGATGAAATTGAGTGACTTGTTGGCCACCTGCGGAAAGGGGTGGGCCGGGTCCAGACCCACCGGGGTGAGCAGTGGCTTGACGTGGTTGTGGAAATAAGCCTTGACCCATTGCTGCTGAGCAGCATTGCGCTCGCTGTGGGACAAGATGTGAATGCCACTGCTGGCAAATGCGGGCAGCAATTGCTCGTTGTACAACTGGTATTGTTCTTCGACCAAGGCATGGGCGCGCTCGCTGATGCGGACATGACTGGCGGGACTGTAGTTGCCCTCATGCTTGCCATGGCGGGATGCGTTCAGGTGCAACTCGGCGCGAACTTCAAAAAACTCGTCCAGGTTAGACGACACGATGCACAGATAGCGCAGTCGTTCCAGCAACGGAACATCGGCGCGTCGCGCCCAATCCAACACCCGCTGGTTAAAGCGCAAGATGCTTTCATCTCGGTCCAGCAGAGGCAACAGGGATGTCGGGTTGTGGTTTGTGTCGTTCACAAGTGGACAAAAAAGCACATTTTATCGATCTTAAGTGTCCCCAGAGGGCGGGGAATGAAGCTTATGTGACAAAAAATCCATGCCGATGGTCTTCGTCCCGAGAAACCATTGGACCCTGGCGTTGATGAGGTAAAAAATCAAGACCGCCCGAAGTCTTTCCCGTCTGGGGAGAGACCCCAAATGCAGGGTGTGGTGCTTCAGTCGACCGCAGGCAAGGTTTGGCTCAGGCGTTGGGCCAGGGCCAGCGATCGCTGCGCATCGGCCGACTCGACCATGATGCGCAGCAAAGGTTCTGTACCGCTGGGGCGCACCAGCAAGCGGCCCTCAGGGCCCAACTCCTCTTGCACCCGTTGCATCTCTTGGGTCAAAGGCGCGTGGACGGTCCAGTCAAAGCCCTGGGGCATGCGCACATTGAGCAAGGTTTGCGGAAACAAAACCACCTCTTGCAGCATCTGCGACAAGCTTTGTGGCTGCATGACGCAGGCCTGCAGCACTTGCAGCGCACTGACCATGCCGTCGCCCGTGCTGTGCTTGTCCAGCGCCAGCAAATGCCCAGAACCTTCGCCGCCCAAAAGCCAAGATCGCTCTTGCAAGGCTTCGAGCACATAGCGGTCACCCACTTTGGCGCGCACCACCTCCACCCCTTTGGCGCGCAGGGCCAACTCCACCGCCATATTGGTCATCAAGGTGCCCACCACCCCGGGCAAAGGCAGTTGTCGCAGCCAGCGGTCTTTGGCCAGCACAAAAAGCAGTTCGTCGCCGTTGTACAAGCGGCCTTTGGCGTCGACCATTTGCAAGCGATCTGCATCGCCATCCAAAGCAATGCCGTAATCAGCGCCATGGGCCAACACCGCCGCCACCAAAGCCTCGGGATGGGTCGCGCCCACACCATGGTTGATGTTGAGTCCGTCAGGCGCACAACCAATGGCCACCACTTCGGCCCCCAATTCCCGAAAAACCTGGGGGGCCACCTGATAGGCCGCGCCGTGGGCGGCATCGACCACGAACTTCAAGCCGGCGAAACTCAGCCCAGGGTCGACCGTGCCTTTGCAAAACTCAATGTAGCGCCCAGGCGCATCGTCCAAACGGCGTGCTTTGCCCAGGCCACTGGAACTGACCCACTCAGGGGCTTGCTGCAAACGCGCCTCGACCGCCATTTCCCAGGCATCGGGCAATTTGCTGCCGTTGGCGCTGAAAAACTTGATGCCGTTGTCGGGATACGGGTTGTGGCTGGCGCTGATGACCACCCCCAGTTGGGCACGCTGGGCGCGGGTGAGGTAGGCCACCGCCGGCGTGGGCAAGGGCCCCAACAGCAACACGTCCACCCCGGCCGAGTTAAACCCCGATTCGAGCGCTGATTCCAGCATGTAGCCCGATATGCGGGTGTCTTTGCCGATCAAAACCTTGGGCCGGGGGTGCGCTTGTTTGAGCACTTGGCCCACTGCATGGGCCAGCATCAACACAAAGTCCGGTGTGATGGGGGCTTGGCCCACGGTGCCTCGGATGCCATCGGTTCCAAAATATTGTCTGCTCATAGGGTGGTTTCTCAAGGGGTGTGGGATGACCCGTTCATGCCGTTTGCGGCTGAATCGGCGCTTGGGGTCGGGCGGCCTGCCAGACTTTCACCGCTGCAAGGGTTTGTGCCACATCGTGCACGCGCAACACCCGGGCGCCTCGCTCCAGCGTCAGCACAGCGGCAGCCAGGCTGGGGGCCAGCCGTTGGTCCAGGTCCAATCCGGTGATGGCCCCCAAAGCAGATTTGCGCGACCAGCCGGCCAGCACACCATGACCGAGGGCCAGCAATTCCGATTGGCGCGCCAACAGTTCAAAATTTTGCGCCACGGTTTTGCCAAAGCCAATGCCGGGGTCGAGCACGATGCGCTCACGGTCCACGCCCAGCGCCTGCAGGCGTTGGGCGTGGTGTTGCAAAAAATCCCTGACCGGCTCGAAAGCTTGTCCGACCATGGGATGGACTTGCATGCTGGCCGGTTGGGCGTGCATGTGCATCAGGCACACGCCGCACTGGCCATGCGCGGCCACCACTGGGGCGGCACCGGGCCAGCGCAAAGCCCAGATGTCGTTGATGATGTCCGCGCCCGCGTCCAGGGCCGCGCGCATGACCTCGGGCTTGCAGGTGTCGATGCTGATGGGCAAGTTCCAGCGCACGACCTCTTCAACCAGCCCTTGGATGCGCCCCCACTCGGTTGCGGCATCCACCGCAGCCGCACCCGGTCGGGAAGACTCGCCGCCAATGTCCAACAGGTCAGCCCCTTCGCGAACCAAGCGCTCGGCATGGGCAATGGCACCAGGCCCATCGGCATGCTGCCCACCATCGGAAAAGGAGTCGGGCGTGACATTGACAATGCCCATCACCAAGGGCTTTGACAAATCCAGCCGAAAGCGCGTGGTTTGCCAAAAAGACGCATGGGGCCGAAGCCCCATGTGATTGCCGTCCATGCAAACGCTCAAGCGGTTGAAGCCGCCGGATTGGTGGTGGCTGGCGCATTGCCACCGCCATCACCGCCCGACGAAGGCGGTGTGCGTGCCACCCAGTCTTTGTGCGGGCTGGGCGGGCGGCCAGCCATGATGTCATTGAGTTGGTCGCTGTCAATGGTTTCCCACTCCAGCAAGGCATTGGCCATGGCGTGCATTTTGTCTTGGTTTTCCTCGATCAAGCGGCGGGCCAGGGCGTATTGGCGATCGATGATGCTGCGCACCTCGGCATCGACCTTTTGCATGGTGGCCTCACTCATGTGGGTGGTCTTGGTCACCGAACGGCCCAAAAAGACTTCGCCTTCATTCTCAGCGTAAACCATGGGCCCCAAAGCCTCTGACATGCCGTAGCGCATCACCATGTCGCGCGCAATTTGCGTGGCCCGCTCGAAGTCATTGCTCGCGCCAGTGGTCATTTGCTTCATGAACACTTCCTCGGCAATGCGCCCACCAAACAACATGCTGATTTGATTGAGCATGTATTCGCTGTCATAGCTGTAGCGGTCTTTTTCGGGCAGGCTCATGGTCACGCCCAAGGCACGCCCACGCGGAATAATGGTGACTTTGTGCACCGGATCACATTTGGGCAGCAATTTGCCGATCAACGCATGGCCCGACTCATGGTAAGCGGTGTTGCGCCGTTCGTCTTCGGGCATGACCATGCTCTTGCGCTCAGGGCCCATCAGGATTTTGTCCTTGGCCTTTTCGAAGTCTTGCATCTCCACCACTCGGGCGTTGCGCCGCGCAGCCATCAAGGCGGCTTCATTGCACAAGTTGGCCAAATCAGCGCCGCTCATGCCGGGGGTGCCACGGGCGATGACAGCCGAATTCACGTCTTGGCTCAAAGGCACCTTGCGCATGTGCACATTGAGGATTTGCTCGCGCCCACGAATGTCGGGCAAGGTCACATAAACCTGGCGGTCAAATCGGCCGGGGCGCAGCAACGCGGCGTCCAAAATATCGGGCCGATTGGTGGCCGCCACCACAATGACCCCCAAATTGGTTTCAAAACCGTCCATCTCGACCAGCATCTGGTTCAAGGTTTGTTCACGCTCATCGTTGCCCCCGCCCAAGCCGGCACCTCGCTGGCGACCCACGGCATCGATTTCGTCGATGAATATGATGCAAGGTGCATTTTTCTTGGCGTTATCGAACATGTCGCGCACCCGGGCCGCGCCCACGCCCACAAACATTTCAACAAAATCTGAACCCGAAATGCTGAAAAACGGCACTTTGGCTTCACCGGCAATGCCCTTGGCCAGCAAGGTCTTGCCGGTGCCTGGGGGGCCCACCAACAGCAAACCACGGGGAATGCGTCCGCCGAGTTTTTGAAATTTTTGGGGGTCTTTCAAGAAGTCGACCACTTCCTTGACCTCTTCTTTGGCCTCGTCGCAACCGGCCACATCGGCAAAAGTAACGGTGTTGTTGTTTTCGTCGAGCATGCGGGCTTTGCTCTTGCCAAAACTGAAAGCCCCGCCTTTGCCACCGCCTTGCATTTGGCGCATGAAGTAAACCCAGACCCCTATGAGCAGCAGCATCGGGCCCCAGCTGACCAGCAAGGTCATGAGCAAAGAGCCTTCTTCGCGCGGCTTGACATCAAATTTGACGTTGTTGGCGATCAAATCGCCGACCAGGCCCCGGTCCAAATAGGTGGCGGTGGTGCGCACCTTGCGGTCGTCAGTGGTGGTGGCGATGATTTCGGTGCCGCCCTGACCCTCCTGGATGGTGGCAGATTTAATGCGCTTGCTGCGCACCTCGTCCAAGAATTCTGAGTAACCCAGGTAGCCCGAACCAGGGCCAACGGTCTTGTCGAATTGTTTGAACACGGTGAACAGCACGAGGGCAATCACCAGCCACACTGCGATTTTGGAAAACCATTGATTGTTCAACACATGCTCCGACAAGTTACACCCAAGCCCAAAACGGATGATGGGTAGCTTGAGGTCATTTTAGGCTTTTCAATGCCCCATCGTTACAAATGGGATAAAAGCCAGGGCCAAAAGGGGAAACTGGGGTTGCATCGCCTGAAAAAGGCGAACAACCCAAAGTGTTCCAGACTCAAAGCGGGGTTTTCAATTCCATCCCAACCAGAAAGGTTTCGGCGGATTTGTCCCTGCTGGCCTTGGGCTTGATGGGTTTGACCGTTTTGAATTGATCTTTGAACAACTGCGCCCATTGCGCATAGCCCGAGCCATGAAAGACCTTGGCCACCAAAGCGCCTTGGGGTTTCAGGTGGTGGCGACAAAAATCCAGGGCGAGTTCGACCAAATGCGCAATGCGGGCCGCATCGACCGATGCCAAGCCCGACAAATTGGGGGCCATGTCTGACACCACCACATCCGCCAGACGGCCCGCCAAAGCCAATTCCAAAGAATGCAGCATGGCATCGTCGCGCAAGTCGCCTTGCAAAAAATGCACACCTTCGATCGGCTCCATGGGCAATAAGTCCAAGGCAATGATGGTGCCTTGCAAAGCACCAACTGCTGCCCCTTGGGGGGATAAACGCCGGCGTAAATACTGGCTCCAAGCGCCGGGTGCACTGCCCAGGTCGACCAACACTTGACCAGGTTTGATCAGGCCCAATGTTTCATCGATCTCTTTGAGCTTGTACGCCGCACGGGCCCGGTAACCCTCTTTTTGTGCCAGTTTGACGTAGGGGTCGTTGACATGGTCATTGAGCCATGATTTGTTGACTTTTTTACTTTTGGTTTTGATCTTCATGGGCCAGTCTGGGGTCAGGGGATAATACCCGCCATGGCCGCGATCATGCTCACCCCCGCACAGCGCAAAGATCACCGCGCGCGCGCTCATCATCTGGACCCGGTGGTGATGATCGGCAACGATGGTCTGACCGCTGCGGTGGCCAAAGAGGTCGAAGCCGCCTTGCAAGCCCATGGATTGATCAAGATCCGGGTTTTAGGCGATGACCGGTATGCTCGAGAAGCCATGCTGCTTCAACTGGCCGACAGCTTGAATGCCGCACCCATTCAACACATCGGCAAATTGCTGGTGTTGTGGAGGCCGCTCGAGGAAAAAAAGCGCATCGCGCCAGAAGACCGCATGCCCGGCCCACGAGAGGTCAAAGTGCTCAAATACAGCAAGCGTGGTGGCCAACGGCCTGAGGTCAAACGTTTGCAGGTGCTGGGCAACCAGCGGCTCACCGCCGGCGGCCAGGTCAAACGCGCCAAGCCCAAGCAACGCTCACTGAAAAAAATCAATCAAACCTGAGTGGTGGCTTTGCGCTGGGCAAGCCCCAGAATTTTCAGTGGGGGGCGCTGGCCTGCGTTTCGCTGCCCAGTTGCCAGCTGTGAACCGTCACGCAAACCCATTGCAACAACCAAGCTGAAGTGCCCAAACCGTGCCACAAGACCAGGTTGTCTCGCGCAAGGATGCGCGGCGCAATGCCCCACTCCAAAATCGCGGTGCACAACAGTGCCGCGACCACCCACAGCGATGGGGCATCTGTTCGAGCCTGCAAACGGGCCACGCGCTGGGCCACCCACAAACTGGACAAGCCGCAGGCCAAACCCACCCAGGCTTGCGCGCTGAACAAATGCGCGGCCAAACCAGCGGCCACTGCTTTGCTGGGCGCATGGGCAAAAAGCAAAGGCACAACCCATGCCCCCAAGCCGGTGAGGCTGCCCCACCACAAGGCAGCGACCAGCAGCATGACGCGACGCCAGCGCATCAGCGGTAAATCACTTGCATGATTTCGTAGCGCCTTTGACCCCCAGGGGCTTGCACCACGGCCACATCACCGCTTTCTTTGCCGATCAAGGCCCGCGCAATCGGGCTGCTGATGTTGATCAATCCCAATTTCAGATCGGCCTCATCTTCCCCCACGATTTGATAAGTGACGCGGTCTCCTGATTCCTCGTCCTCCAACTCCACGGTGGAGCCAAACACCACTTTGCCCTCGGCATGAAGGCTGCTGGGGTCGATCACAGAGGCCATCGACAGTTTGCTTTCGATGTCTTGGATACGCCCTTCAATAAAGCCTTGACGGTCTTTGGCCGCATCGTATTCGGCGTTCTCACTCAAATCGCCTTGGGCGCGGGCTTCGGCGATGGCTTGGATCACCGCCGGGCGATCCACCGTCTTGAGTCGGTGCAACTCTTCCTTGAGTTTTTCAGCGCCGCGCAGGGTGATGGGGATGGTGGCCATGTCTCAAAATCCTAAAAAAAAACGCTGGAGGTCGCCCCCCAGCGGTGTGTTGTTATGCCTGAATTATGCCGTCAATTGGGCGTGCAAAGCCTGCACCGATTCCACCTCTAGGTGGTCCATGTGCTTCATGCCTTGCACCGCCGCCTCGGCACCAGCGATGGTGGTGAAAGTGGTCACCCTGGCGAGCAAAGCGGAGGTTCGGATTTGGCGCGAATCGGCAATGGCGTTGCGCCGCTCCTCCACGGTGTTGATGACCAGGGCGATCTCGTTGTTTTTGATCATGTCCACCACATGGGGTCGGCCCTCGGTCACTTTGTTGACAGTCACCACTGCCAATCCAGCGGCCGAAATCGCCTGCGCCGTGCCCTTGGTGGCCAATAATTGAAAACCCATGGCCAGCAGATCGCGCGCCACGGCCACAGCCCTGGCTTTGTCATTGTTTTTGACCGTCAAAAAAACCTTGTTCACCGCATCGTTGGGTCGCGGTAATTTGGTGCCCGCCCCCAACTGGCTTTTCACAAAAGCCTCGCCAAAGGTTTTGCCCACGCCCATGACTTCGCCGGTGGACTTCATCTCTGGCCCCAAAATGGTGTCCACGCCGGGGAATTTGACGAACGGGAAAACCGCCTCTTTGACACTGAAATATGGCGGCGTGACCTCACGGGTGACGCCTTGGTGGGCCAAACTTTGGCCCACCATGCAGCGCGCTGCCACTTTGGCCAAGGCAATGCCGGTGGCTTTGCTGACGAAGGGCACAGTACGGCTGGCGCGCGGGTTGACTTCGAGCACATAAATCACGTCTTTACCTTCGGCATGCTGGATGGCGAACTGCACGTTCATCAGCCCCACCACATTCAAGGCATCGGCCATGGCCGCCGATTGGCGCTTGAGTTCCGCCACGGTCGCCGGAATCAAAGAATATGGCGGCAAAGAACAGGCCGAGTCGCCACTGTGCACGCCGGCTTGTTCGATGTGCTCCATCACCCCACCAATGAAGGTCTGTCCGTCAGGATCGCGCAAACAATCGACATCGCATTCGATGGCATCGTTGAGGAAGCGGTCGAGCAACACCGGGGAATCGTTGCTGACCTTGACCGCTTCGCGCATATAACGCTCCAGGTCGCGCTGCTCATGCACGATTTCCATGGCCCGGCCGCCCAGCACATAGCTCGGGCGAACCACCAGGGGGTAGCCCAATGCAGCCGCCTTTTCCAAGGCCTCGGCCTCGGTGCGGGCCGTGGCATTGGGCGGTTGAAGCAGCCCCAGGTTTTGCAGCAAGCCTTGAAAACGCTCTCGGTCTTCGGCCGCGTCAATCATGTCAGGACTGGTGCCGATGATGGGCACGCCAGCTGCCTCCAAGCCCAGGGCCAGTTTGAGCGGGGTCTGTCCGCCGTACTGAACAATCACGCCCAGCGGCTTTTCTTTGTCGACGATTTCCAACACATCTTCCAGGGTGAGGGGCTCAAAATACAAGCGATCGCTGGTGTCGTAGTCGGTCGATACGGTTTCAGGATTGCAATTGACCATGATGGTTTCATAACCATCCTCGCGCAGCGCCAGGGCTGCATGGACACAGCAATAATCAAACTCAATGCCTTGGCCAATCCGGTTGGGACCGCCACCGAGCACCATGATTTTTGGACGATGGGTGGGCTCTGCCTCGCACTCGTCTTCGTAGGTTGAGTACATGTAAGCGGTATCGGTCGCGAACTCACCAGCACAGGTATCGACCCGCTTGTAAACAGGCCGAACCCCCAGCTCATGCCGGCGTTCCCGCACCGCCTGCTCGGTGCACTTGGTGAGCTTGGCCAGGCGGCGATCGGAGAAGCCTTTTTTCTTCAATGCCCGCATTTCGTGAGCTTCGATCGTATCCAGCGAGACGGTTTCCAACTCCAACTCGATGCGCACAATCTCTTCGATTTGCGCCAAAAACCAGGGATCGATCTTGGTGAGTTCGTGCACCTCAGGCACGCCCATGCCTTGGGCAAAAGCATCACCCACATACCAAATCCGGTCGGGCCCGGGTTCGCCCAATTCTTTTTCCAGCACCTCGCGATCCTGGGTTTTTTCGTTCATTCCATCCACGCCCACCTCCAGGCCGCGCAAGGCTTTCTGGAAGGACTCTTGGAAAGTGCGCCCCATGGCCATGACCTCACCCACCGACTTCATTTGGGTGGTCAAACGACAGTCAGCCAGGGGAAATTTTTCAAACGCAAAGCGCGGAATTTTGGTCACCACGTAGTCAATGCTGGGCTCGAAACTGGCCGGTGTGGCCCCGCCAGTGATGTCGTTGCGCAACTCATCGAGGGTATAGCCCACGGCCAGTTTGGCCGCCACTTTGGCAATCGGAAAGCCCGTCGCCTTGGAGGCCAATGCCGAGGAACGGGACACCCGCGGATTCATCTCTATGACGATCATGCGGCCGTCCTTGGGATTGACGGAAAACTGCACATTCGAGCCGCCCGTGTCCACGCCAATTTCACGCAACACGGCCAAACTCGCATTGCGCATGATTTGGTATTCCTTGTCGCTCAAGGTTTGGGCCGGAGCGACAGTGATGGAGTCACCGGTGTGCACGCCCATCGGGTCCAGATTTTCGATGGAGCAAACAATGATGCAGTTGTCCGCCTTGTCGCGAACCACCTCCATCTCATACTCTTTCCAACCCAACAAAGACTCCTCTATCAACAACTCATTGGTGGGAGAGGCTTCCAGACCGCGTTTGCAAATGCTTTCAAACTCTTCGGCGTTATAGGCGATACCGCCGCCGGTGCCGCCCAAGGTGAAGCTGGGGCGAATCACAGTCGGAAAACCCACAGTCTTTTGCACCGCCCAAGCCGCTTCCATGGAGTGGGCGATGCCAGAGCGGGCAGACCCCAAGCCAATCTGGGTCATGGCTTCTTTGAACTTTAGCCGGTCTTCGGCTTTGTCAATCGCCTCGGGGCTGGCCCCGATCAATTCGACCTTGTACTTTTCGAGCACCCCTTGACGCCACAGGTCCAAGGCGCAATTGAGCGCCGTCTGTCCTCCCATGGTCGGCAAAATCGCGTCAGGGCGTTCTTTGGCGATAATTTTTTCCACGGTTTGCCAAGTGATGGGCTCGATATAGGTCACATCGGCCGTGGCCGGGTCGGTCATGATGGTGGCCGGATTGCTGTTGATCAAAATGACCTTGAAGCCTTCTTCGCGCAAGGCTTTACAGGCCTGAACGCCAGAGTAATCGAATTCGCAGGCCTGCCCGATCACGATGGGGCCCGCGCCAATGATGAGGACGCTGTGGATATCGGTGCGCTTTGGCATGCTTAAATCTCGGTATACCGCTGGGGTGAAGCCCACGTGTCAGCGGGGCAGTGTGAAAAGGTGGGCGCGGGATTGCATTGGCTCATGCCCTGTCCTTCATCAAACCGACAAAGCGGTCAAACAAATAGGCCACGTCGTGCGGACCCGGTGATGCCTCTGGGTGTCCTTGAAAACAAAAAGCAGGTCGGTCGGTGCGGGCCAGGCCTTGCACCGTGCCGTCAAACAAGCTGACGTGGGTGGCACGCAAATGGGCCGGCAAAGTGTTGGCATCGACTGCAAAACCATGGTTTTGGCTGGTGATTGAAACCCGGCCCGTGTCCAATTCCTTGACCGGGTGGTTGGCACCGTGGTGGCCGAATTTCATCTTGAAGGTTTTGGCACCACTGGCCAGGGCCATGATTTGATGGCCCAGGCAAATGCCAAAGATGGGTATGCCCGCTGCCATGACGGCTTGGGCGGCCTCAATGGCGTAATCGCAGGGTTGCGGGTCGCCAGGACCATTGGATAAAAACACACCGTCGGGCCGCTTATTGAGCACTTCTTGCGCTGGGGTTGTGGCCGGCACCACCGTGAGGCGACAGCCACGCTGGGCCAGCATGCGCAAAATATTGTGCTTGATCCCGAAGTCATAGGCCACCACATGAAAAAGCGGTTTTGACTGGTGACCATGACCTGTGCCCAACTGCCACTCGGTTTGATGCCATTCGTAGGATTGACGCACCGACACCCTTTGGGCCAAATCCAGGCCCGCCATGGGTGGCGCAGTCAGCGCAGCGGCCAAGGCTTTCTGGCACCATTCAGCATGGATGGTTTCGCCCTCGGGCAAACCCATGATGCACCCGTTTTGGGCCCCATGGGTGCGCAAATGGCGGGTCAATTGGCGGGTGTCTATGCCGGCAATGCCCACTGTGCCGGCCGCCACCAGATATTGGGACAAATCTTGTTGGCTGCGAAAATTGGATGCCGCCAATGGCAGGTCTTTGATGATCAAACCAGCGACATGGATTTGCTGGTTTTCCACATCCTCGGGGTTGGTGCCGTAATTGCCAATGTGGGGATGGGTCAGGGTAACCAGTTGCTGGCAGTAGCTGGGGTCGGTGAGGATTTCCTGGTAACCGGTGATGGCGGTGTTGAAAACCACCTCCCCCACCGTCGTGCCCGTGGCACCGATCGACTGCCCCTGCCACAGCGTGCCGTCCGCCAGCGCCAAGATGGCCGCGGGATATTTCCCCTTTAAAGACAAAAGCACTGGGTTCTCCGTGGTTCGGTGACGCCCCAGCGCGTTCAAAAATTCCCACAGAAATCAGGTTTCGGTGGGATTTGCGTCGCTGCTTGTGAAAGGGGATGCTTGGATGCGAGCTGGGGGCGTGCGGTTTGATGCGAAAAGCACATCATTGTAACTGAGGGGGTGGGACAAGCCATTGAGAACCCAGCTCCGTCACATCCCTTCCAGGCCATCGCTGTTGGCATCGCCCACACCCACCAAGGTCAAACCAAATCCCAAAGGTCTGAGGTCTGGCTCAACAACCAGTCCTGCGCAACCGACCCGCAGCGCTGGCATGCAGGCACACCGCCGCCGCCGCCGCCACATTCAAGGACTCTTCACCACCAGGTTGCACAATGCGCACGCAGCGCGGGGCTGCCTCTAACAAGGCTGATTGCACGCCTTGCCCTTCGTGGCCCAGCAGCCAGGCACAGGGCCAGGGCAAATCGAGCACGCCCTCGCATTGGTGCAGCCAATCGCCTTGGTGCGAGCTGGTGGCGATGAAGGGAAGGCGCAGGGCCAGGGCATCGGCCACAGATACCGATTCGCACAGGCGCAAAGCGAAATGCGCACCCATGCCTGCGCGCACCACCTTGGGGCTCCACAAACCGGCTGTGCCACGCAAAGCAACGATCTGGGCAAATCCAAACGCGGCCGCACTGCGCAATATGGATCCCACATTGCCAGCGTCTTGCACCCGATCCAGCACCACCGTGGCGATGTCTGGATCAATGGGGGGCGCCTTGGGCAAGTCCAATACAAAGCCCATTTCTTGATCAGCGGCCAAAGGGCTGATACCAGCAAACAGTGCATCGGGCAGCACCGACACCCGTTCCAGCGCGAACGCAGGGTCAGCAGCGCAACGCTCCCACATGGACTGTGCAAACACCGCATGCGCCACCCGCCAACCCCTGGTGATTGCGGCGCGGAACAGGTGATCGCCCTCCAGCCAAACCTGGCCGTGCTGGCGGTAAGCGGAGTTGTCTTTGGCCAAGGTGCGCAAGGTCTTGAGCAAGGGGTTATCGCGCGACCCGATCCGCTGCACCTCTGATGGGCTCATGCCACATCCTTTGTCATGGCTTTGGCCACCGGGGCAAAACTGCGCCGGTGCCAAGGGGTCGCTCCATGCAATTGCAAAGCAGCCAAGTGTTGCGCCGTGCCATAGCCTTTGTGGGCGGAAAAGCCATAGGCGGGGTATTGGGCATCGATGTCCAAACACCAGCGGTCACGCGCTACTTTGGCCAATATGGAAGCGGCTGAGATGGCCGGCACTTTGCGATCCCCTTGAACCACTGCCTCGGCCAAAATATCCAAGGTGGGTAATCGGTTGCCATCCACCAGTACCTTGTTGGGCTTGAGCCGCAAGCCTTGTACCGCGCGCTGCATGGCCAGCAGGGTGGCTTGCAAAATATTCAAGCGATCAATTTCTTCCACACTGGCCTGGGCCACACTGAAGCACAAAGCGCGTGCATGGACCAAATCGTTCAGATGCGCACGCTGTCTTGCCGTCAGGGTTTTGGAGTCGGCAAGTCCCTCAATGGGTTTCAAATCATCCAAGATCACCGCTGCAGCCACCACTGGACCGGCCAAGGGGCCACGGCCGGCCTCATCCACACCGGCCACCAAACCGGGCATATCCCAAGGCAGGGCGGTTTGTTCAGTGAGCCAGGTTTTTTTCGATCGCATCGGTGGCCAATTGCGCGGTATCGCGCAACAAACTGTGGTGAATATCAACGAAGCGGCGTAGCAAGGCCGCCTGCCTGGGGGCTTGATGCAGCCAGTTCAACGCCGCCTGACCCAAAGCAGCCGGGGTGGCTTGTGATTGCAAATATTCAGGCACCAAAAACTCGCCCGCCAAAATATTGGGCAAGCCCACCCAAGGTTGCAGCCTTTGTCGGCGCATGATTTGCCAACTCAGCGGGTTCATGCGGTAAGCAATCACCATGGGGCGCTTGAACAGCGCAGCCTCCAAAGTGGCGGTGCCGCTGGCGACCAAACAGACATCGCACGCCGCCAATGCCGCGTGCGAGCCCGCTTCGGTGATGGTCAGAGAGAGCTTGTCCGCTTCGCGCTCAGCCCATTGGTCCACCCGTGAACGCAAAGCTGCAAAAGTGGGCAAGACAAAGTGCAAATTTGGTTCGCGCTGCCCCATCCAGCGTGCCGCGCGCAAAAAAACAGGGGCCAGTTGATCGACTTCAGACTTCCGACTGCCCGGTAGCAAGGCCACCACTGTGGCTTGATCGGGCAAATCCAAGGCCAGGCGTGCGGCCGAACGATCCGCTTGCATGGGAATAGTGGCCGCAAAGGGGTGGCCCACATAGGTGCTGTCGATGCCATGCTCAGCCAGCAAGGCCGGTTCAAAGGGAAATATACACAGCATGTGGCGCACACTTTGTCGAATTTTCTCCAGCCTGTGGGCACGCCAGGCCCACACCGAAGGGCAGACAAAATGCACCGTTGGCACACCCGCTTTGCGCAAATGGTGCTCCAAGTTCAAGTTGAAGTCTGGCGCATCCACCCCGACAAACACCGATGGGGGATGCGCGAGCAAGCGTTGCAGCAGTTGCTCGCGCACGGCCACGATGCCCCGGTAGTGGCGCAATACCTCGATGTAGCCACGCACCGCCAAGCGTTCATGGGGCCACCAGGCTTGAAAGCCCTGTTCGGCCATGCGCGGACCTCCGATGCCATGGGCCGGGGCATCAGGCCACCGCTGATGCAAAGCCTGCAGCAAAAGTCCAGCCAACATATCGCCTGATGCTTCACCCGCAACCATGGCAAAGCTGGGGCTGACAGGGTTCATGGTGAGTTCAAGGAAAGCGGGTGCAAGTTCAGCGCACGATGCCACGTTGGGGCGACGCATGGCGCAAAAATGAAGCCATTAAATCGACATCTGACTGAGACTGGTCATTGCCCAAAGCCTCAATCGCTTGGATGGCCTCCTCCAGTGTCAAGTCGCTGCGGTACAAAGCCTTGTGCATGGATTTAACAGCGGCCATGCGCTCTGCGCTGAAACCGCGCCGGCGCAAACCTTCAAAATTCATGGAACGAGCTTGTGCGGGCTGGCCCTGGCACATCACAAATGGCGGCAAGTCGGCAAACAAGAGTGAATTCATGGCGGTGAAACTGTGTGCGCCCAATCGCACAAACTGATGCACCACGGTGAAACCACCCAGTATCACCCAGTCGCCGACTTGCACATGTCCTGCCAACTGGGTGTTGTTGGCAAATATGGTTTGATCACCGACTTGGCAATCGTGGGCCAAATGGACGTAAGCCATGATCCAGTTGTCGTTGCCCAAACGGGTCACCCCGCCCCCGCCAGGCGAGCCCAGGTTAAAGGTGCAAAACTCGCGAATGGTATTGCCATTGCCAATGATCAACTCACAGGGTTCACCTTTGTATTTTTTATCCTGCGGCACTGCGCCCAATGAGTTGAACTGAAACACCCGGTTATCTCGACCCAAGGTGGTGTGGCCCTCGATCACACAATGGGAAGCCACCGTGGTTCCAGCATCGATGCGCACGTGGGGACCAATCACCGAATAAGGGCCTACCTGCACCGAACTGTCGAGTTCAGCCCCCGGGTCTACCAGCGCCGTTGGATGAATCAAAGGGGTTGATGACACGTGATCCGGCCCACTTCAGGCAATGTTGCGCATGGTGCACATCAAACTCGCTTCGGTCGCCATTTCAACCCCGACACTGGCACAGGCATTGAATTTGAAAATACCCGCCTTCATCCTATCGAGCGCCACATCCAGAATGAGTTGGTCGCCTGGCTCAACAGGGCGCTTAAAGCGTGCCCTGTCAATGCCAGCAAAGTAATAAACCGTTTTGTCATCTGGCGTGACATCTAGCATGTCAAAAGCCAACAACGCAGCTGCCTGGGCCAGGGCCTCCAGCATGAGCACACCAGGCATCACGGGACGATGGGGGAAATGCCCCAGAAAATAAGGCTCGTTGATGGAAACATTTTTCAAGGCCTTGATGCGTTTGCCCTTTTCAATCTCAAGCACCCGGTCCACCAGCAAAATGGGGTAGCGGTGTGGCAGCTGTTTGAGTATTTGATGAATATCCATGGCATGACTCAGTGGGTGGATGAGGGGCGCTGCTCCAGGGCCCTGATGCGATCTCGCAGGCGGTAAAGTTGCCGCAAAGAAGCGGCATTTTTTTCCCAATCCGCATTGTCATCGATGGGGAAAAACCCACTGTAATGACCTGCTTGGTGAATGGATCGGGTGACCACGCTGGCCGCAGAAATGTGCACATGGTCGGCCAAGGTCAAGTGACCCAACACGATGGCACCCCCACCCAGGGTGCAGTGCGCGCCAATGTGTGCACTGCCCGCGATGCCCACACAACCGGCCAAGGCACTGTGATCGCCAATTTGTACGTTGTGACCAATTTGAACCAAGTTATCAATCTTCACCCCGTTGCCAATGACGGTGTCGTCGAGTGCGCCACGGTCGATGCAACTATTGGCGCCGATTTCCACATCATCGCCCAAACGCACCACGCCCAGTTGTTCGATCTTGACCCAATTCCCGTGATGTGGCGCAAACCCAAAACCATCAGCGCCGAGCACCACACCCGGGTGCAAAATACATCGCTGTCCCACCACACAGCCATGTCCCACCTGAACACGGGCATGCAATCGGGCATGGGCACCCACCGAGGCACCCGACTCGACCACACACAAAGGACCAATCTGGGCGCTTGGGTCAACGGTGGCATCCGGTTCAATCACTGCGGTTGGGTGAATCCGAGGCCCATCGGGCAAAGGGTGGTGTGTGCGCCAAAGCTGGGTCAGCCGCGCAAAGTAGTGATAAGGGTCTGCGGTGACAATGCATGCGCCCCGCTCTTGGGCGACAGCGGCCATGTCAGGGGATACCACCACACATCCGGCCAAGGTATGGGCCAACTGCGATTGGTATGAGGGATGGCTTAAAAAGCCCAACTCACTGGCCAAAGCGCTGGCCAAGGGTGCCAAGCGGGTGATCCAAATTTGAGGGTCCCCATGAAGTTCACCCCCCAAGGCCTCGGTGATCTGACCCAAATAAAGACCCACACCAACCTGCTGGCAGGTTTTACTTGGCCGAGTTGATGGCTTTGATCACCTTTTCGGTGATGTCGTGCTTAGGGTTGATGTAAACCGCTTCTTGCACCACCAAATCGTATTTTTCAGACTCGGCCACCTGGCGAACCACGCGGTTGGCGCGCTCAAGCACCAGTTGAAACTCTTCGTTTTTGCGGGCGTTCAAATCCTCTTGGAATTCGCGGCGCTTGCGCTGGAAATCGCGGTCTTGCTCGCTCAATTGGCGTTGGCGGGCAACACGCTGAGTTTCAGACAAGGTAGGGGCATCGCGCTCGAGCTTTTCCGAGTTGCTCTTGAGGGAATTGCCCATGTCCACCAACTCTTTCTCGCGCCGCGAAAACTCTTGTTCAAGCTTGGTCTGAGCGGCTTTGGCTGTATTGGCCTCACGAAAAATTCTGTCGGTGCTGATAAAACCGATTCGAAATTCTTGCGCATGCGCGCATGCCAAAGCACCCAAGGCCATGGTCAATGAACAAAAAAGAGTTCGCATGGTGTTCATCAAAAAGATGTCCCGATTTGAAATTGCAATTTTTGGATTCTATCGCCCCTGAACTTGGTGATCGGTTCTGCAATCGCAAACCGCAAAGGTCCCACAGGGCTGACCCAACTGATACCCGCTCCGACTGAAGTGCGCAGCAAAGCGGCATCAAAATTGTCGTTGACGCCGTAGACATTACCGGCATCAAAGAAACCAAACAAACGCAAGGTTTGGTCGTTGCCAACACCGGGGAAAGGAACGAAAAACTCCGAGCTGAGAACCAGTTTTTTGGCGCCACCGACAACCAAACCGGTGGTATCTCGCGGGCCCAGCGAACCTTGCTCGAAACCACGAACCGAGCCCAGACCACCCGCATAGAAATTTTTATAAATGGGTAAATCATAGTCTTGAAGACCTTGGGCCACACCGACCTCGCCATTCAGGCCCAAGGTGTAGCGCTTGGTCAGGTTGAAGTACTGTTGATATTGAACATTCGATTTGGTGTAGCGTGTGTCAGCCGCCACGCCCAATTCGGTGTTGGCGCGCATCAAACGACCTTTGGTTGGCGCAATTGCACTGTCTCGACCGTCACGTGCCCAACCCACAGTCAGCGGCACTGATGTGCATGTGCGGTCGTAAGAACAAGAGCCAATCAATGAAGCCGGCATGTTCGACCCAGGCTTGGTGATGGTTTGCTCAGCGGCAAGGCCCACAAAAATGCGGTCCAGTTCGGTCATGGGAATGCCAAATATCAATCCGGCATTGGTGCTTTCGGTCTGGTAATTTCCAGCTTGATCAATATAGGGCTTGATGGCGCGGTGCGACAGGGAAAATGTTCTGGAAATCCCATCTTCTGTGAAATAGGGATTGGTAGTGGCCACCGAAATCACCTTGTTGTATTCGCTGGTGCTCAGTTGTATGCCCAAAAAATTACCACTGCCGAAAATATTGTCTTGTTGCACACCGAACGTCAAAACCAATTTTTCAGCGCTGGAAAATCCTGCCCCCAATTGCAGCGAACCCAAAGGTTTTTCTTCCACTTTGACCAACAGGTCCACTTGATCAAAACTATCCGACACCTCTTGGGTTTCGATGTTCACATCTTTGAAATAGCCCAGTCGCTTTAAACGATCGCGAGAGAGTTTGATCCGCTCGCCGTCGTACCAGGCCGACTCCAATTGGCGAAATTCACGGCGAATGATTTCATCGCGAGTCCGGCTATTGCCCGTGAGATTGATTTTGCGCACGTAAGCGCGCCGCGAGGGTTCTGCCTGCAAAACCAAAGCCACACGGTTATTGGCTCGGTCGATTTCGTTGATTGCTTCCACCCGCGCAAATGCGAATCCAAAGTTACCGAAATACTCGGTAAACGCAGCGGTGGTTTTGGCCACGTCTTCTGCGTTGTATGTTTGACCCACTTTGATGCCGATCATGGTCTTGAACTCATCATCCTTGCCCAGGTAATAACCTTGCAGTCGCACCGAAGAAACCACAAACATTTCACCTTCGAAAATATTGATGGTGATGCTCAAGTCCTGTTTGTTGGGCGAAATGGACACCTGGGTCGACTCAATCCGAAAGTCCAAGTAACCGCGGGCCAGGTAAAAAGAGCGCAAGGTTTCCAAGTCGGCATTGAGTTTGGGCCGCGAATATCGGTCCGACTTGGTGTACCAACTCATCCAATTGCCTGAATTCAAATCCATCAAGTCTTCCAAGGTGGAAGCTTTAAACGCCTTGTTACCGACAATTTGAATTTTTTTGATTTTGGCGATATCGCCTTCTGTCACGTTGAAGGTCAGATTGACACGGTTGCGCTCCACCGGGGTGATGGTGGTAACCACTTCGACACCATACAAACTGCGGTTCACATATTGGCGCTTGATGTCTTGTTCGGCCAAATCAGCCAATGAACGATCAAAGGGCCGTCCATCGGACAAGCCGATCTCTTTCAACGCTTTGCGCAAAGCGTCCTTGTCAAACTCTTTGGTTCCAACAAAGTCAATGCTGGCAATAATAGGGCGCTCTTCGAGCAGAACCACCACCACATCGTCTTTGACCTCGATGCGGATGTCTTTGAACAATCCCAATCCAAACAGGGCACGAATGGCAGCCGTGCCCTTTTCATCGGTGTAGGTCTCACCCACCCTGAATGGCAAGGTAGCAAACACCGTACCCGGTTCAACCCGCTGCAAACCTTCTATGCGAATGTCTCGGGCGGTGAATGGAGAGACCGCCCAGGCCAAGCTTGCAGCCAACGACCAGCACACGCAAAAAAAAGTAAAGCGGAAAACGGCACGGAGGTTCAAAGCATTCATGTTGTGATTGGGTTTGGAACTTGCACCTTGTGCCATTCATCAAAAGAGCCAGCGAGCCACATCGTTGAAAAGGGCCACAGACATCAAAGAAAGCACCGCTGCCACACCCACTTTTTGCAGTCCAGCCATCCAAACTGGCGCAGGGGGTGCCCCGGTCAATGCCTCCCAAAGATAACACATCAGGTGGCCCCCATCCAAGACGGGTATGGGCAATAAATTGAGCACCGCCAATCCCACGCTGACAAAAGCCAAGAATGCCAAAAAAGCCGTCAAACCGCGTTCAGCCGATTGTCCAGCTTGCTCCGCCATGGTCACTGGCCCTGACAAATTTGACCAAGAGGCCTGACCCACCATCATGCGCGCGAAAATTTGCAAGGTCATGCTGGAGAGTTCCCAGCACCGACGCGCCGCAACTTGTGCACCATCCCAGGGCCCATAGCGAACCACCGATTGAGCCGCTGGCTCTCCCAAGCGAATGCCCACCCGACCTACCCATGCCCCTGATGCCAATACTCGCTCGGGCTTGATTTCGATCAGCAAGGCGTTATCGCCTCGGCGCTGGATTTCCCAAATTTGCGCATGGGGAGGATCTTTTTGACCCGCTTGTTGGATGAACATGCGCAATTGGCTGGCATCGGCTGGGGATTTACCGTCGACACGGAGTACGCGGTCTCCCCGTTTGATGCCAGCCATTTGCGCCACGCTGGCGGGGCTGACTTCGGTAACCACTGGGGCGGACCAAGCACCTTGAAGACCCACACTGTGCAGCCATTGGGGGTGGCTGGTGTCGGCAGCAGCCTGGGTCAAATCCAATTGCAACTGCCTTTCTCTACCACTGTCTCTTGACTGCACCACCAAGTCCAACACAGCACCTGCGTTTTGCATCAATGCCCAATGAAAATCCGGCAAAGAGCGTATCTCTTGGGTTGAGCCATTTTCAGGGGTCAAACTGAGAACCATGTCGCCACTTTGCAAACCTGCACGATCCGCCAAGGATAAGGGCAAGGGTTGGGCCAATATCGGCTGAGGCAACGACACGCCCCACATGTTCAAGCCATACAACAACGCAAATGCAAGCAACAAATTCGCCAATGGCCCAGCCGCCACGATGGCACTGCGTTGCCACAAGGGCTTGCGATTGAAGGCAAACATTCTTTCATGCGCCGGGACAGCGCCCTCGGTTTCATCGAGCATGCGCACAAAGCCGCCCAAAGGCATCCAGCCAAGCACAAATTCGGTGTCTTGGTTCGCCCGAGGCTGGCTAGAACGCCAGCGCCAAATGGGTCTGCCAAAGCCGATGGAAAATTGCAAAACTTTCACATTGCATGCCACAGCCATGCGGTAATGCCCGTATTCATGAACGGTGATCAATACCACCAGCGCACCCAAAAAAGAAATCAGTGCCATGGGTATTGCCTCAAACGCTCCATCGCTGGCACACTCCCAAGGCCGTGCGCCTGGCTTGCTGATCAATGAACAAGACATCTTCCAATGAATGTGGCGCGGGAGGCATGTAGGCGGCCAGGGTTTCTACATTCAAGTGGTGAATTTGATCAAATCGGATGCGGCCGTTGAGAAAAGCTTCAACGCCCACTTCATTGGCCGCATTGAGCACCGCTGTGGATCCTGGCGAGGCGCGTAAAACCTGCCACGACAACCACAGGCCCGGAAACCTCTCAGGATGCCCAAAGCTGTCAATGGCTTCAAACGTCATGGCCGACAATGTTTTAAAGTCCAAGGCCTGTGCCCCTGACGCGATGCGTGCTGGCCAACCCAATCCGTAGGCAATGGGGACTCGCATGTCTGGGGTTCCCAATTGGGCCACCACCGAGGTGTCTCTGTATTGCACCATTGAATGGATGACGCTCTGGGGATGAATCACCACCTCTATGCGCTCGGGGGGCAAGCCAAACAAATAATGTGCCTCGATCACTTCCAAGGCTTTGTTCATCATGGTGGCCGAATCAACCGAAATTTTTCGACCCATTTGCCAGTTGGGATGGGCGCAGGCCTCTTGGGAGGTCACGGAGGATAAGTGCGCTACGGGGCGCTCGCGAAATGGTCCGCCGGAAGAGGTGAGGATGATTTTCTCAACCCGATCGTCCCAGCAATGGGCATCTTCGGGCAAAGATTGAAAAATGGCCGAATGTTCGCTGTCAATGGGCAGCATGGTGGCCCCCCCGGTCCGCACCGCTGACAAAAACACATCTGCACCCACCACCAATGCCTCTTTGTTGGCCAGCAACAAACGTTTTCCGGCAAGGGCCGCCGCCAAACACGACGACAAACCTGCAGCCCCCACAATGGAAGCCATCACTGTGGTGACTTCGCTGTCACTGGCCACCTGGTCAAGAGCCGCGGGCCCTTCCAATACTTCAACCGCCAAACCCAATGCACGTGTTTTTTCACGCAATTGCTGCGCATGCAGGGGGCTGCTCATGACCGCATAGCGCGGTGAAAAGCGCTGGCACTGGGACAGCAAAGCATCGACTTGCACAGCAGCGGTCAAAGCAAAAACAGAAAACCGATCTGGATGCCGGGCCACCACATCCAAAGTGCTGACACCGATCGAACCTGTGGACCCCAAGATGCTGATGCTTTGCTTCATGGGTTGATCACACCTGCACCAATAGCAGGGCCAGAGGCAATGTGGGCAGCAATGCATCGATGCGATCCAACACCCCACCGTGACCCGGCAAAAGCGAACTGCTGTCCTTGAAACCCGCACTTCGCTTGACCAGCGACTCGATCAAATCACCCACCACGCTCATGCCCACCAACAGCGCAACTCCAAATACCAGCCAAGCCATGGATTGCTGACGCAATAAGCTGAACACACTCAAACCCTGTCCCGATTGCTGCTCATCCCAGACCAGCCAAGCCACTGATACCAGGCACACACCCACAAAACCGCTGAAAACGCCCTCCCAGCTCTTGCCAGGGCTGATGTTGGCAGCGAGTTTTCTGCGGCCAAAAGCTCGACCACCAAAATATGCAGCCACATCAGCCACCCACACCAACGCCAATACCGATAACAGGTAATTCACACCCATGTGCTTGGACTGACAGATGGCCAACCAAGTCAACCACAAAGCCACAATACCGCCCATCCATCTGACAGATGGGGGCCACGCTGCCCATCCTTGAACACTGCGGCGCAGCATCCAGACCCCACCCAGAACCCAGACCACACCGGCCACCCACCATAAATCCAGCGGTGCCTGTACCGCCCATCCCAGCAACCAACTGAAGGCACACAAACCCATGCACACAGCGGTCAAGCCCAGTGCAGGCAACATGTTCAAACCGTTGAGTCGACCCCACTCCCAACTGGCAGCGGACATGATCACCAATGCCAGCCAGGCCAAAGGTTGGGGGGAAACGGCAAACAGGGCCGGTAACAGCAAAGCCAACAAAACCAAGGCGGTGATGATGCGCTGCTTGAGCATGTCGATTGCCGCCTCAGACGGACATGATGTCTTGCTCTTTGGCGGCAATCAATTTGTCCACATCAGCGATGTGTTTATCGGTGATTTTTTGAACCTCTGCCTCTGAACGCTTTTGATCATCCTCTGAGGCCAACTTGTCTTTGACCAATTTTTTCACCGCGTCATTGGCATCGCGCCGCAAATTGCGAATCGCTACTTTGGCGTTTTCCCCTTCGCTGCGCACCACCTTGGTCAACTCCTTGCGCCGCTCTTCTGTCATGGGCGGCATGGGTACACGGATCAAGTCGCCCATGGCGGCAGGATTAAGGCCCAAATCACTGTCACGGATGGCCTTTTCAATTTTGGCCCCCATGCCTTTTTCCCAGGGCTGGACACTGATGGTTCGGGCATCCAGCAAACTGACATTGGCCACCTGTGTAATGGGCGTGAGATTGCCGTAGTAATCGACTTGAACGGAATCGAGCAAACCCGGATTGGCACGCCCAGTGCGAATTTTGGTCAAGCTGTTGCCAAAGGACTGGATCGACTGATCCATTTTGCTTTCCATGGATTTTTTGATGTCAGCGATACTCATGCTGTGATCTCCGGGACAAAATGTTCAAGCATGCACCAAGGTACCTTCATCCTCGCCCATGATCACCCGCTTGAGAGAACCATTTTTAACGATGGAAAAGACCTTGATGGGTAATTTTTGATCTCGACACAGTGCAAAAGCAGTGGCATCCATGATGCCCAGGTTGCGCCCGATGGCTTCATCAAAACTGATGGAGCTGTATCGGGTGGCTTGGGGATCCACTTTGGGGTCTGCGGTATAGACCCCATCCACCTTGGTGGCTTTGATCACTATCTCGGCCCCTATTTCGGCGCCACGCAAGGCCGCGGCCGTGTCGGTGGTGAAAAAGGGGTTGCCCGTGCCAGCGGCAAAGATCACGACTTTTCCCTCCTCCAGGTATTGCAGCGCTTTGGGTCGGACATAAGGCTCCACCACCTGCTCAATGCCAATCGCCGACATCACCCGGGCCGTCAAACCGGCCTTTTCCATGGTGTCTGCCAAAGCCAAGGCATTCATCACTGTGGCCAGCATGCCCATGTAATCTGCTGTAGCGCGGTCCATGCCGACTGAACCACCGGCCACACCGCGGAAGATATTGCCCCCGCCAATGACCACGGCCATTTGAACGCCCAAGCGAGTGACCTCAGCAACCTCCTCCACGATGCGCACGATGGTGCCGCGGTTGATGCCAAAAGCATCGTCCCCCATCAACGCCTCCCCTGACAGCTTGAGCAATATGCGCTGATGGGCGGGCTTGGGCGATGACATGAGGAGGTTCCTTGTAGATGCAACAAAGTGTACTGGCAGTCACTGCAACCAAAGCTGACTGCAGGCGCAACCACACCCGGCCAGCGCCAGGTGCGATCCAGCCCTCAAGCGCTTTGCTTGGCTGCTGCGACTTGGGCGGCCACTTCGGCCGCAAAGTCGTCGACTTTTTTCTCAATGCCTTCACCCACCACATACATGGTGAATGAATGGATGGTGGTTTGTGTGGCTTTGAGCATTTGCTCAACGGTTTGCTTGTCGTTTTTGACGAAAACCTGGTTGAACAATGACACCTCTTTGAGGTATTTTTGCACCGAGCCTTCAATCATTTTGGCGGCAATGTCGGCCGGTTTGCCCGACTCTGCGGCTTTGGCCGTGGCCACAGAACGCTCCTTTTCGATCAGTTCGGCGGGTACATCCTGACTGGTCAAAGCCACAGGCTTCATCGCAGCCACGTGCATGGCAACATCTTTGGCCGCTTGCGCATCGCCGGTGTACTCGACCGCCACGCCAATCCGTGTGCCGTGCAGGTAATGCGCAAACTCATGGCCATTGGCAAAACGCTTGAAGCGGCGCAGACTCATGTTCTCGCCAATTTTGCCAATCAACCCTTTGCGCACGTCTTCCAGGGTGGGGCCAAATCCATCTTGGCTGTAGGCCAGAGCAGCCAAGGCATTCAAATCGCTGGGATTGTGTTGAGCGATCAACTCGGCGGTGGCGCGGGCCATGGCCAAGAAGCTGTCGTTTTTGGTCACAAAGTCTGTTTCACAGTTGAGTTCCACCAAAGCGCCCACATGGCCCATTTGGTGGGTTGCAACCACGCCTTCAGCGGTCACCCGGCTGGCGGCCTTGCCGGCTTTGCTGCCCAGTTTGACCCGCAACAGTTCCTCAGCCTTGTCCATATCGCCCTCGGCTTCGGTCAATGCTTTTTTGCACTCCATCATTGGTGCATCGGTTTTGGCACGCAGTTCGGCGACCATGCTAGCTGTGATTGCGACCATCGGTATTCTCCGTAAGAAATCAAATGAAAAAACCAGGCTGTGAAAAAGGGGCTGCACGAGCCCCTTTTGGCAAACGCCTGAGATGAAATGAATCAGGCGGCGGCCTCGTCGACCTCGACAAATTCATCACTGTCTTCGCTAATGGCTTTCACAATGTCATTCACCGCATTGGCGCGACCATCCAAAATGGCATCGGCAATGCCACGGGCATACAAAATCACGGCTTTGGAGGAGTCGTCGTTGCCAGGAATAACGTAGTCAATGCCTTCAGGGGAGTGGTTGGTATCGACCACGCCGATCAAGGGAATGCCCAGTTTTTTAGCTTCTGCAATGGCAATTTTGTGAAAGCCCACATCGATCACAAAAATGGCGTCGGGCAAAGTGGTCATGTCTTGGATGCCACCAATGTCTTTTTCGAGTTTTTCCAACTCACGGGCAAACATCAGTTGTTCTTTTTTGCTCATGGCATCCAAGCCCAACTCTTGCTGGGCCTTCATGTCTTTGAGTCGCTTGATGGATGTTTTGACCGTCTTGAAATTGGTCAGCATGCCACCCAGCCAGCGCTGATCGACAAAGGGCACACCAGCCCGCTTGGCTTCTTGTGCCACGGTTTCGCGCGCTTGCCGCTTGGTGCCAACCATCAAAATGGTGCCACGGTTGGAGGCGAGTTGGCGCACAAACTGGGTGGCCTCCTGAAAAAGCGGCAGGGTTTTTTCCAGGTTGATGATGTGAATTTTGTTGCGATGTCCAAAAATAAAGGGGGACATCTTGGGGTTCCAAAAGCGGGTTTGGTGTCCAAAATGGACTCCGGCTTCCAGCATTTCGCGCATGGTGACTGACATGGTGTTGCTCCAAAGGTTGGGTCTAAAATCCAGCCCTAAATTGATCTACTGATAAAAGCTGATCAACACCTTGTGGGGGCTGGTTTGTGATTGAATCATTGGCCGCAAGCATTTATTACCCACACACCAACAAAGCCTGATGATCTTAACACACCCTGGCATCGCATCCCTGGCCATCGGTCTTTGGGCCGCCGCATGAAGGTGGCCGTGATAGGCGCGGGCATTGTGGGCGTCAGCAGTGCCTATGAGCTGGCCCGCCATGGCCATGCAGTGACGGTTTTTGAACGCCACAGCAGTGTGGGTGAAGAAACCAGTTTCGCCAACGCAGGGGTGGTGGCCCCCGGTTACGTCACGCCTTGGGCCGCCCCAGGCATGCCTTGGAAGGTATTGCGGCACTTGATGGGTCGACACGCACCGGTTCGTTTGGGTTGGCCCAGTGGGGCGGACCTGGTATGGATGGCCGATTGGCTCAAAGCCTGCCAGAGCGCCACCAGCTTGGCCAACCGTGAACGCATGCAAAGGCTGGCGTTTTACAGCCGGGAACAACTCCATGCCACAGCTGCTCGTGAACGCATTGACTATGACCGCTCTGAGGGTTATATGGTCTTGCTGCGCAGCGCCAAAGATTTGGATTTGGCCCAGCACAGCTTGCGGTTTTTGCGTGATGCGGGCGTGACCCATCAGCTGCTTGAAGCGCATCAGGCCATGGCCATTGAGCCAGCATTGAATCCAGAAACCCCGTTGCATGCCGCCATTTACCTGCCGCAAGATGAAGTGGGCAATTGCCGACAGTTTGCCCTGCTGCTCAAGCAGCAGGCTGAAGCGCTGGGCGTGCGTTTTTCCTTCAACACCACTCTTTTGCCCTTACAGCGCCAGCGACCCACCCATTTGCAAATCAAAGGGGCTTCCGCAGAGATGACGTTTGATGCCGTGCTGGTGTGTGCGGGTCTGGCCGGCCCAACCTTGCTGCAACCCTTGGGCATTCGCCTGCCCTTGATTGCTGTGCATGGCTACTCGGTGACTGCCGCCATTCGCAACCCCTTGGATGCACCGCGCAGCGGTTTGATGGACGAGCGCTACAAAGTATCCATTTCACGCCTGGGCCAACGCATCAGGGTTGCTGGCAGTGCTGAAATTGGCAGCTCTACACATCACCATCATCCTGGTGCGTTGAGAACTCTTTACAAAGTGTTGAGCGACTGGTTCCCGGGTGGCGCAAAAATTTCCGACAGTTTGCAAATTTGGAAAGGTGCACGCCCCATGATGCCGGACGGCCCACCCATCTTGGGAGCCAGCGGTATACCTGGGGTTTGGCTGAACTTGGGTCACGGCTCCAGTGGTTGGGCATTGGCCAATGGCAGTGCCAAAGTGGTGTGCGATTTGATCAGCGGGCGTGAACCCGATATTGACATCAGCGGGCTGGGCATGGACCGGCTGAAAAGTTGATACCTGTCCCACTCCTGCACGCATTCAGGTGGCCTGCGGACCGGTTCGATGGCACAAAAAAGTGTGGTTGCGTTGGTGGCCCAGAAATTGGCAAACACCTGCCAAAAGCCTTGGCACGCCACCAAAATTACTGCTTGATGCGGATGCCCTGAACGCCGTAGAACCAGGCAGCACGTTGAAAAACACTTTTCTTGCCCCGATCGGTGACGGGTTTGGAGCTGGCCTTCAGTGCCCAAGACTAGGCACTGCCATTGAATTGGCAAAACCGAATGAAACAACCCTGGCCGGTACTTAACCCCTGCCGGCAAACGGCATCTTGGTGGCCATGATGGTTTGGAACATCACATTTGCCTCCAAAGGCAAATTGGCCATGTGCAACACAGCTTGTCCGACCAAATTCACATCCATCAGGGGTTCGACAGCGATCTGGCCATTGGCTTGCAAGATGCCTGTGGCCATGCGCATGGCCATATCGGTACCGGCATTGCCCACATCAATTTGACCCACCGCAATATTGTATTTGCGCCCATCCAGGGAGGCTGTTTTGGTCAACCCTTTGACCGCATGCTTGGTGGCGGTATAGGCAATTGAATTGGGCCTAGGGGTGGTGGCGGAAATCGATCCATTATTGATGATACGACCGCCTTGGGGCGACTGCGACTTCATCACCATGAATGCCTGTTGGATGCAGTAAAACATGCCATTGAGGTTAATGTCCACCACCTGCTTCCATTGCTCAATGGTCAAATCTTCCAGGGGCACTCCTGGTGCACCCACGCCAGCATTGTTGAACAACACATCAACGCGACCCCACTTATGCACTGTGGCGGCAAACAAGGCCTTGACCGCAGCAGGGTCGGCCACATCGGTCGGCACCACCAAGGTTTGATCGGACTTTGCAGCCAGATCTTCAACCAGACTGTGCAAAGGCTCAGGGCGGCGTCCAGCCAAGGTGATGCGATAACCCGCACCCAAAAAGGCCTGCACAGTGGCCTTGCCGATGCCCGTACCGGCACCCGTGATGATTGCAATTTTGGGGTTGCTCATTGTTTTCTTTGCGTTTGAATCCATGGATGGTCAGCGCTTTTTGCGCCCTTTGCCTTTGGCAACTGCTTTTTTGACAGCCGCTTTGAGCGCCTGAATGGGGGATTTTGCCGCACGCTTTGGGCCGCTGGCCTTGCCCAAGCCTTTGCCACTTCGCTTGCCGTGCGCGCCTGTGGCCTGGCTCAGGCTTGAGACACCCGCAGCTTTGGTCGTCAGCGGTGTTCCTTCGGTGACCAAGCGAAAGTCAATTTTTCGACCATCCAAATCCACCCTGCTGACCTGAATGCGGACCCGCGTGCCAATGGAAAACCGCACCCCTGTGCGCTCGCCACGCAGTTCTTGGCGAATCTCATCAAGTCGAAAAAAGTCACCGCCAAGTTCGGTGATGTGAACCAAACCTTCCACATACAAATTGTCCAGTGTGACAAACAATCCAAATCCTGTGACGGCCGTCACCACGCCCCCGTACTCTTCACCCAGATGCTCGCGCATGAATTTGCACTTGAGCCAAGCCTCGACATCACGGCTGGCTTCATCAGCACGTCGCTCAAAGGCACTGCAATGCAATCCGGCAGCTTCCCATCCACTGGCATCGGCTGCGGGTGAAACGGCTTGCACCACCTTGGCAACAGCACCCGGGGCAGGCTTTTTGGCCAACTTCACACGTCCTGCGGGCTCTGGGGGTCGCTGCGGCAATCGATAGGTTTTTTTGGCCAAGATGGCCTTGATGACCCGGTGCACCAACAAATCCGGGTATCGGCGAATCGGGCTGGTGAAATGGGTGTAGGCCTCAAACGCCAGGCCAAAGTGACCACTGTTGGTCGGTGTGTAGATGGCCTGTTGCATCGAGCGCAGCAACATGCTGTGGATCTGTTGTGCGTCGGGCCGATCCTTGGTGGCCTCGGCAATGGCCTGGTACTGGGCCGGGCTGGGGTTCTCCGAGATGGTCATGCCCAGTCCGAGTGCCCTCAGGTAATTGGCCAGTGTTTCGCGTTTCTCTGGGGTGGGCCCTTCATGCACCCTGAACAAAGCGGGGTGCTTGCTTTGCAAAATAAAGTCGGCACTGCAAACGTTGGCGGCCAGCATGGCCTCCTCGATCAAACGGTGAGCATCGGTGCGCACACGCGGCACAATTTTCTCAATGCGCCCACTGTCGTCGCAAACAATTTGCGTCTCTGTGGTTTCAAAATCAACTGCGCCACGGACATGCCGGGCTTTGAGTAGCGCGCGATAAACATCGTGCAAATGCTCCAAGTCGGCAATCCGGTCGGGGTGCCGAGCCGCTTCTGGCCCCCGCACATTGGACAAAATGGCTGCGACCTCGGTGTACGTCATGCGAGCATGACTGCGCATGACCGCTGGATAGAACTGATAAGCATGGACTTCGCCTGAGGCATTGACCAACATGTCACACACCATGCACAGGCGCTCAACATCTGGGTTGAGCGAACACAATCCATTGGAGAGTTTTTCCGGCAACATGGGAATCACGCGGCGTGGAAAATAAACGCTGGTGGCGCGCTCATAGGCATCGACATCAATCACGCCACCTGACTCTACATAGTGGCTGACATCGGCAATGGCCACCAACAAACGCCAACCTTTGCCCCGCCCAACCCGAGAGGGCTCGCAGTAGACCGCATCATCAAAGTCGCGCGCATCTTCCCCATCGATGGTGACCAATGGCACATCGGTCAAATCGACACGGTCTTTCCTGTCCTGGGGCCGCACTTTGTCGGGCAAGCTGCGTGTCAAGTCCAGGCAGGAGGATGAGAATTCATGGGGCACGCCGTACTTTCGCACAGCGATTTCAATTTCCATACCGGGGTCATCCAACTCCCCCAGCACTTCTTGGATGCGTCCCACAGGTTGGCCATACAAACTGGGTAACTCGGTCAATTCCACCACCACCACTTGACCCACCTTGGCTTGGCCGGTCGCGGTTTTGGGGATCAAGACATCCTGTCCATATCGCTTGTCCTCCGGCGCCACCAACCAAATACCGCCTTCTTGCAACAAGCGACCGATGATGGGTTGTGGCGGTCGTTCAATGATCTCCACCACACGACCTTCGGGCCTTCCTTTGCGGTCCAGGCGCAACACGCGCACCTTGACCCGGTCCAAGTGCAATACAGCCCGCATTTCATTGGGGGCCAAAAAAATGTCTGCAGCGCCGTCATCTCGCCGCACAAAACCATGTCCATCACGGTGGCCCAAGACGGTACCTTCGATTTCCTCCAACAAACCTGCGCTGGGGTGACTGAATTGTTTGATAGAATTTCTCTCTTTCCTGAAAATGCCCAGGTGGCGGAATTGGTAGACGCACTAGTTTCAGGTACTAGCGAGTAACTTCGTGGGGGTTCGAGTCCCTTCCTGGGCACCACCTGCATCCTACAGCTGCATTTTTGGCAGCTGTTTTTGTTTGCACCCTCGCCATTAAATGGCTTGTGCAATCAAATCGTGCCCTTGGGTGTCCACGATGAGCACCGTGGCGAATTCTCCCACACGCAGGGTTTTGCTGGCTTTTCGCGGCGGCAAGATGTGCACCACACCATCAATCTCAGGCGCATCGGCATAAGAGCGAGCCAGCGCACCTTTGCGGCCCAAACCTGGCGCCGAGTCCACCAAAACCTGCATGCGCGCGCCCATGCGCTGGCGCAATTTCTCGACAGATACGGTCTCGGCCACCGCCATGAATCGGGCGCGACGCTCTTCTCGCACTTGCTGCGGCAACATGCCAGGGATGTCATTGGCCGCAGCGCCAGCCACCGGGCTGTAGGCAAAACATCCTGCGCGGTCGATTTGGGCGGCACGGACAAAGCCCAATAAATCTTCAAACTCTGCATCTGTCTCACCTGGGAAACCTGCTATGAACGTGCTGCGCACCACCAACTCTGGGCAAATCTCGCGCCAACGTTGAAGGCGCTCCAAGTTGCGTTCACCACTGGCAGGCCGCTTCATGCGGCGCAACACGGCAGGGTGGCTGTGTTGAAAAGGCACGTCCAAGTAAGGCAAAACAAGCCCTGTGGCCATCAAAGGCAAAATTTGATCGATACTGGGATAGGGATAAACATAGTGCAAGCGCACCCAAGCCCCATGCGTTTGTGCCATATCGGCCAAAGCAACGACCAAGTCGAGCAAACGGGTTTTGATGGGTTGACCGTTCCAAAAGCCCGTGCGGTATGACATGTCCACGCCATATGCAGAGGTGTCTTGGCTGATCACCAACAACTCCTTCACACCGCCTTCAAACAAGGCCCTGGCCTCATTGAGAACATCGCCAACAGGCCTGGATACCAAATCGCCGCGCATGGAAGGAATGATGCAAAAGGTGCAACGGTGGTTACAGCCTTCACTGATTTTCAAATACGCATAGTGCTTTGGCGTAAGCTTGATTCCAGCCACCCCCATCGGGGCGGGCATCAAATCCACAAAGGGATCGTGCGGCTTGGGCAAATGCAAATGCACCGCGTCCATCACTTTTTGTGTGGCGTGCGGTCCAGTCACGGCGAGCACACGCGGGTGCACACCCTTCACCATATTTCCACCTCGTTCGTCGGCACGTGCACCCAAACAGCCAGTGACAATCACTTTGCCATGGGCCGCCAGGGCCTCTCCAATGGTGTCCAAACTTTCTTTCACGGCATCGTCAATGAAACCGCAGGTGTTGACGATGACCAAATCCGCACCTTCAAAAGATTTGGACGTTTGATAGCCCTCGGCGCTGAGCTGGGTCAAAATAAGTTCAGAGTCGGTCAAGGCTTTGGGGCAGCCCAAACTGACAAAACCCACCTTGGGTGGCGTGGAACTGGGATTGGTGGCAACCAAATTGTCAAGCGATGTCATCCACCTATTGTCGGCGTAAATCCAACTGCAGGCGAATCAGGTTTTCAGCCCCATCGCCGCCAACATTTGCTCGGTATGCCGGCGCATGTGGTCTTGCATGTGGTTTTGCATTTGGGTCATGGCCATTTGCGATTGCTCCACATAAGAGCTGATCATGTGCTGCATGGCGGTTGTACCCTGCGCCGCAAAGGGCTGACCCGTTTGGGCTTTGGAGGGCAACAGGTGCGCGTTGTATTGGCCCATCATGTCGTAGAGCATGCCCATGTTTTTCTCGATGAAAGTCCCCATGTGGGTTTGCATGGTGTGGCCATAAAACCGAATCATGTCGGCGAGAGCTTTTTCAGAGAACAAGGGGGTACCACAGGCTTCCTCTTCCAAAATGATTTGCAACAAAATGCTTCGGGTAAGGTCTTGGTTGTTTTTGGCATCTAAGACTTGCAATGGCGCGCCATCGATGACCCACTGTTTGATATCGGCCAAAGTGATGTACGAGGAAGTGGCGCTGTCATAGAGTCGCCGATTGGGATATTTTTTGATGACCCGGCGTGTAATGGTATCTGCCGATTTGGGCGGAGCGGATTTTTTGACCATCAGGCCACTCTCTGGAAAATATGATTTTGAAGCCTTGCGGACCATTCTAGGAATGGCCCTGATCCAACCCATACAGGTTTTCCCGAAGATTTCCTCACCCTGGATGAACGGCACAAGCCCACCAGGTCAAAGCATTAAAAAACGAGAATACAGCTTATCCCGTGAATGGCCCACAGAACCCTGGCCAATTCCTGGCTGGGACAGAAAAGGTCAACGTTGGGCGAAGTGTCGAGGGGATGGTAGGCGCGATTGGACTCGAACCAACGACCCCCACCATGTCAAGGT
>Ga0214923_10000922_pt1 | contig 43188 bp, 42 predicted proteins | sample LL1510_MetaG_FD_177993 | JGI IMG/M metagenome (GOLD analysis project Ga0214923, IMG submission 177993) | Freshwater microbial communities from Lake Lanier, Atlanta, Georgia, United States - LL-1510 | ecosystem: Environmental > Aquatic > Freshwater > Lake | place: USA: Georgia | collected... | reverse complement strand
AGAGTGTTTACTGAACCCGAGAGAGTGTTTACTGAACCCGAGAGAGTGTTTACTGAACCCGAGAGAGTGTTTACTGAACCCGAGAGAGTGTTTACTGAACCCGAGAGAGTGTTTACTGAACCCGAGAGACTGTACACAGCACCCGAGAGAGTCTGCAACTCGGCGGAAACATTGCTGATCTGTGTGTAGGTATAACTTGACAGAGTGTTTACTGAACCTGAGAGATTGTAGGTGTACGCTGACAAATTGCTTACCTGGGTATAGGTATACGTCGACAGATTATTAAACTGCGCTTGTGTTACACCACCGCCACCAGAATACACATACGTAGACAGATTCTGTAGCTGAGAAGAAACATTGCTTACAGCACTCGATACATTGCTTATCTGGGTATAGGTATAGGTGGATAGATTAATAAATTGCTCTTGTGTTACATCACCGCCACTTATTGTTACATTAAGTGCATACAGATTTCCACCGATGTGCGCATCGGCGGCAAGGTATAAATTTCCCCCAACCGTCGCATAGCTTCCAACACTAAGGTTGTTCAGAACCGTAACGTTGGCAGTGTTGAAGGTTGACATTATATTATTTAGTACATACGATTATATATTGATATTCGAACCCCGCGGGAGTCATGTCCACCATCTCGTGTCGTGTAAAACCACTCGACTGGAGTATGTCCAGCATGGTGGACACACTCGGCATCCACAGTCGATGCCGATGCTCACGATATTTCACCCCATTATTCTTAGCCGGATCCTTATACTCAATAACTTCTTCAAACGTACCATCCTCCGACGCCTTGTCCTTCACAAATCGACTACGGTACACAAACGAATCAAACGCCACCTCCGAATCGATAATCCGCTCTTTTGAATACTTTTGCAGTGAAAACATCATGAATGGCGAGGCTGCATCCAAGATAGGATCAAACTTATTCGGATCCACAAGATGTATCACGAGTACTCCACCCGGTTTTAGCCAAGTGTAGATATTGTCGAGAACCAGCTTGGGATTTCGAAACTGATATATAGAAAAATACATCATCATCGCATGTGAAAAAGACTTGGGTGGAAACACCTCGTTCCGAGTTACATCTCCACGGTAAAATCGTGCCCTCGGACAACGACGTCTCGCTTTCTTCAACATAGCTTCCGACGTATCGATTCCCACAACATCCACAGTTGTGGGACATAACCAATCGGAATGCGGCGACGTTCCACAGCATATGTCAAGTATCTTGGTCTCGGTCACCGGAAACCCCGACAGAGCATGTTCCTCAATGACAGTCTTTTCAAAGGATATCCGCTCAGGAGTACTGAATAACGTATCGTATATCGACGCATAGGTGGTATCGTAAATCTCGTCACTATCTTCATATGCGATCGTGACGTCGTCAGTCTCTTTATTGTCAAAGAACTCTTTATTGAGTGTCGACATGTGGGAGACCAACATCAACAAAAGTATAAGCAAGACAAAAATCCAGTACACCATCTCTTGTACCTATGTAAGAAATGTGGAAGTCCTTTCCAATCCAAACGTCATCCACTCCCAAAGGCGAAGAATGTTCTCGGATGGTAGACAACTTTTCGTATATTCGTGATCCCGACGTTGAAGTGTCGACATGGAAAGATGCCCCCGGCAATGTAAAACAATGGTGTCTCTCGTTGTGGAAAGATACATTTGGAACTCTTCGACCCCCGGTACAGGACGACGACATGCTCGGATGGATACCCGCAAAGGCAACCATCACAGCATCCTACGGACAGTGGATTGGAGAGACTCGGTCTCGACGAGTTGTATACATAAATCATCTATTTGTGGATTCTCTGTGTCGTGGCGAAGGAATTGCATCCAAACTTATCCATTCGATTGCCAATGAAGCATGTACACGCTGGGGGAAATCCCAATCGTTTCTGTTTGAAGTGGAACACATACCTCCAAGTCTCCTCGCGATCGGGGCAACTCCACTGTGTCGATACAACTATGTCTGGATACCGTTTCACTCCTCGAATACCCCGGCGTGGACACCGTCGAAACTCTCACTCAAGTCTGAAAAAGGGTTTCACGGGAAATATCCCGGCTGGTTATCATATTCCAACCAATCCGATACCATCGTATTCGATTCGTGTGGAGATATCGTATGGTACACCAATTTCTCAACGCTCTCCACCTTTGATGGGTTTCTATCCAATGGTTCTTACTGTCGCGTGTTTCATCCACTCGGGTCGTTTGCAGTCTTTGCCCAAAACATGTATTTTGAACCGTCGGCCTTTACACATTATTTGTTAAGCTGACGCCAACGTTGGTCTCGGAACTGTTCGTGGAGTAGGAGAGAGCATAACCTTGTACTGTCCGGACGGGGTTGGTTCGATACTCAATTGCGACACTGCAGAAGCTCCCGTGGACATCCACGATCCGAGGTATTTGGTCTTCGTGACCAACAGATACAGAATTACCACTACCATAACTCCAAGTACGATATCCATAATGATTGAAAATGACGACGGATACCCGGCAAAATATCCTACAAGCAGGGGTACATCCTGAGTTGGTGGGGATGTGGCCGTATACGATGGGGATGTCAACTCCACAAGACGATCCCACACTCCTTTTTTCTGTTCTTCCGAGCTCAATAGTTTCTCTAGAAACGAGGATTGGGTTGCTACTCCGTGTCGTAGAGTATCCTGTTTGTCACGAATACCGGCGATGCTATCGGTATATCCCTGTTGAACCGCAGATTCGGATAGAAGTGAGGTATATGTGTCGCGGTACTGATCGAGTACTGGATCGATCTTCTCGGACGATATACGTTTCTTTTCCTGTGAAAACCATGCTGGACCTTTTGTCAAGAAATAATACCTTGCTCGAGCCGCTTCAAAGGTATCGGGGTCGGATTCTTTGTTTCGAGCGGCATCTTGAAATGCCTTGAACGCCCTGGCCTTCTGTTCTTCTTTTTGTTGTGCGTCCATTATGTTGTACGAGAGAAGTAGATTGCGAGACCGAATCCTGCCGCAAGAATCACAAACGCCGATCCCATCGTTGCCCACGTGGGTAACAGCCACCCTGCCACCAAATAAATCAGTACAACCGAGCACAGCGCTACCAAGAGGATCGTTAAGGGTATCAATCGACTTGCATATGCGCTGTCCACTCGTTGAGCATATCCGATTTTTCGTTTCAGCAATTCAATCTCTTGATTCGAGGAAGACGTGTCTCCCATGGCTCCCAGAGCATTTTTCACTGCCGAGTATGCTTCCTCTTTGGCCATGTGGGACGCCACTTGGGCGGTCTGTACCTGGAGTGCATTTCCTAAGGAGTTGAAATCATTGTCTCGTTGGGTGTCGAATTCGGTGACGGTGTTTAAGATTGTGGACGAATCGGGAGCATCTAGTCTAGAAAACAGGTTTCCATTGGTTCCAGAGGAAGCGGTGGCCATCCATACATTTTTTGTGGAAGGGTTCACGGAAATACTGCCCTTGGTTGGAAGTGGGACGTACCCTTGAGAGTCGATGGTAGAGCAGGATGTCTGATCACATCGATATAGTTTGGATGAGTCTGCACCGTATACAACAGTGTTGTCGGCTTCGGCGGCGAGAGAGTCGATGGCTAGACCGTCGAGAGAATGGACAGGTGTCCAACCGGATTGTGCGGTTTCATCTGTGCGAACAATACCAAGTTCCCCGGGTGTTGTAGCGTATACGGAGGATGCGCCACCGCTGACGAGCATGTGGGTATCGGGGTCTTGAACTTTCCAGTTCCCGGTGGTGCACGGTTTCCCGCAAAACGCGGTCTTGGAGTCTCCACTCGCCCATAGATATCCGTTGGTCACGGCAAGAGAGGTGGCCGCAAAGGGTACTTCGGTCATGGACCATTCTCCGGATCCGTCGACGGGGGCTCGTGAGAGGTATGTATTTCCGGAAGAAGTGTATAGAATGTACACCTCGGTGGAATCGGTCACAATATCCAGCATAGTGGCGGGGGCAGTGTCGAGTACCGTTTTCCATCCTCCATCGGTACATGGCTCACGACAGGAATAAATGGTTCCAGCACGGGTATAGCCCCAGATGTATCCACTGGCGGAGGTAGATACTTTCACAAGTGTACCCGGAGGATTGATCCAGAGACCGAACCCGGCGAGTTGTTTTTGGAGATATCCGAGGACTCCGGTTGTACTTCCGGTAAAGCTCTTCAGGAGTTGATCTCCGTTCATTATTTTTAACGTCTAGAAGAAGATAATGAGTGCAAATCTGTTTGAGAAGACTCGCAAGGTGGATCTCGACAAAGCTACGGCAGCGTATCAAGATGCCAAAGGAAATTATCAGAGACTTGTACGTCAGGCGATCGCAGAACCGGATGCCACCAAACGTCAGGACATACTGAACGCAATTCAGTCGGAAAATGCGAGACTTACCACGGTTGTGAACGGTCTGGCATCCGAGTGGAAACAATACAATACGGAGAATGAGGAAGATTCGCCCATCGATTTGGACGAGGAGGTATCGAAATTCAAAGAGGATTTGGAAATGTTGCGTCACAACCGAGATGAAGTGTCCAAGCTGAACATACTCTACAATACGCTCACCCATGGGAATGCCACATCCAAGACGACCTATTATGGCTATATTGTAGCCGTGCTTATTCTGCTGGTGATTGTGTTTGTGTTATTTATCATTTCGTACATGTCGACTGGGATCTCGTCCGGGATTTCGAACGCAGTGGAAGCCATCACTCCTGAAGAGATGCCACCCATTATGTAGAGATGTTCCCGAACGACGATAGAGTTGGTGTGATATATCCCACATAGACGAGTAGTGGAAATAACACTAAAAAAACACCGATACGCAGCAAGATTGCGTAGCCTACCGAGAGATCGATATACGGTGGAGTTACGATAGGATTTTCTGTCCAGGCATTGTATCGTTCTTTGGATGCAACATATTCGTCGTGAATATCTTGGGCATTTTGAATTCGTTGTTGAGCATCCTCTATCGTGTCCGAGAGGTCTTGATTCCCTTTCGCATACGAGGCTGCAAAATGATTCATGGCCTTTTTATCCGAGTCTACTTGGGTTTGTTTGGTTTGGACAGCATCTTCAATTGCGGTCATGACCTTGTCGGCTGCGGTCTTGAACTGGGTGTCTCCGGTCGAGACAAACTGTATATATTGTGTCTTGTACTCGTTCAAGAGTTTGTTGAACTCCTCCATTATGAGACACGAAGATTAAAGAGTTACGTCTGCGACACAGAAGCGATAGTACGGGGTTCCACCGGCAGTCTCACTACGACGCATGACCTCCACGATATCTCCGGGTATCGCACCAATCCACAGAGCCATCGGATCCTGTGAATCGATGAGTGGCATCTGAGTTGCGGGGGTCTGGATGTGAAACTTTTCTTGAAATGTCTTCTTTTCGTCCGTGGACAGGATGCGATGAGAGGGGACCTTCCGATGGGTTGTAATGTCAAACTGAAGCTGACCAATGTGGAACAACTGAATCTTGTCACTGTACTGACGCAGAAGGCTACGCACCGTCTCGGATGGTTTCACCGGGACTACGACAATCGACAGAGTCCCACCGTTTGCATCCATGATGGAGACGATCGACCGAATGTCCTTCTCCGAGGAGATTCGAGATCGATTCATGATAAAGACCAAGACGTTGGAAATCTTGTGAATCGTAGCCTGAAATTCGCTCTCGATATCCTCCACAACATCGGACGGAATACCTCGCTGCCGGAGCATAATTTGGATGACGTCTAGAGTGCTCATTGTTGTATGTTCAATAGTTTTGAACTTCGTAATCCATTTTATCATACATTAACATAATGCGTGACTACGTGGTCTATAGTATCCTCGCCCTTGCGGTGCTCGTCAGTTGGTGGATCGTCACTCGGAAAGAAAAATTTGGGGTTCCCGAGTTACTTGACCGCACTATGCAAAGTCGAACGTCAGAGTTGTGGGGTTCTTCTTATGCACAGAAGACGAATCATCTTCGGTCACCGGATTCGCAGCGACCTCCGGAAGGGGAACCGACGGGGCATCGGGTGGGGTCGTGGGAGGCTCACACTGGATTGTCTCGATAACTTTCTCGGGTTTGATTGGCACGGTTCCGTGGGTTCGGTGGTGGATCACCTCGTCCCAGAATTCGGTGAGATCCGGAAGATACGTCTCTAGCCAGTGAGGATCTTTAGGCACTGCTTCGAGTCTCGAGTTCTGTAGTTCCCAGTGCACAACTCGATATTCGTCATCCTTCTCTTTGAGAGATGCCATCCACGTCGGTAGGGTGTCAAAGTCGTACGAAATCTCTCCAGAATCATAGATTGCAAAGCGACCCTTATAGGGTGCGTTACTCTTGTTCCACTCGGATCGTGGAACTGTTACGAATTTCATTTCCGCATAATCGCATTCATGGATCCTGGTGCACTCCATCTGTAATTGCATTTGATGATAGTATTCGTACGGAATGGGAAGAGAGGGATCGACCTTGCGACTGATTGGGCATTTGAATTCCACCAGTTTTCCCCAGCGTGGATCGTCTTTGGAAGGTGGACGGTATATGCCATCGGGAGATGCGCCGAGGAACGGAACGGTTGGATGTACCACGCAAGTTGTATCCACAATGTCCCCGCCACCATTCATTCTGCAGTAGATGCGTTTGGCAATTGGTTCAAACTGGTTTCCCCATGCACAGGCTGCGTTAGTGGAAGATCCGTCGCCCGGTTTTGCCCCTTCAATCTTCCGGAGCAAGAGTTCAAGACGAGCAGCAGGGGTTGCTTTTCGGAATGCTTTGGTCACTTCGGATGCGGTGATCATAGTGGAGCGTTTCGTATGCCATTGCGTTGTCCGTTGGTCGTTGATACCATATTTCTCAAGAAGGTTCCGAACAATAGTTTCACGAGACATATGTAGTTATTGTACACATGCGAGACTCTCCTATCCGATTTACTCGGTGTAGTACAAGGTAATGTACAATGACAGAAGAGATAACGACACAAGAACAGTGGGTTCTTCATCGTCTTCGCCAGTTTTATGCCGTGGGTGATCGACTCAAGACTCTTCGGGACATTCTGGAAGGAAAGACCAATATTTCACTACGGATACTGGATTGGTATGTGACCAATTTCGCCAAGAAGAACAATATTTCGTACATTACGAAAGAGGGAAAGCATGTGATTGTGTATTTTGCGTACAAATCTCATCTGAAAGCATACTCAAAAAAGATGTTTGATCCATTCTGTCGGTGGGAACGTATCGATTTCGAGGGAATTTCCACTACCGTTGGACAGTTAAACTTTTTTGCGTGGGTTATGGAAGATGGGATTCTGGACTATATGGCGGATCATCGTGACGAGATTCATGCCGATATGGAAGCTCGGATGGGTGGGTCGTCAAAAGGAGCGAAACCGGAAGGAACTCGAAAGAAACGTCACGAGTTGTCGCATTCGGCGACCAAGAGTCTGAAACGCCATGACATTCCCGTGACGGTTTCGTTCACGTAGAAACCGAATGTAATTTCGTGGGGTTCGAAGATAATGCTGTCGGTACTTCAGCCGAACAAAGTGTATCCGATTGTGGAAGATATTTGCGAACATGATTTGAATCAGGATGTGGACGAATACAATTACGATGGTCGAACCGTGTTTCGTGGAAATAAAGATCCAGTGTATTCCACGAACACGGTGGATGTCTATTGGTTGTATGAGGATGTACGTCGGGTTGGTTTGGTGGAGCACTCGGTCGATACTCACGTATGTCTGTGGTTTGGTGACAACCCGTTCTCATCTCTTCTTCAGGAAGATTGGACGGCACAGGACAAGACGATATGGTCACTCATGTCCAATGAAGCCTATGAAGATTGTATGAAATATGGGTGGACCACTATGGATCAGATTCGGTCCAGGACGAAACTCGTTCTCGTCACTCCGAAGGATATAGAGACCAATACGGTTCCGGCGTCACTGAATCCGTGTTCGACTCTGTTTGTGGATGAGGATGGGGTGGTGTATACTCCACCAACGAATACAATCCTATTTCACGGAATGCGGAATATAGGTACAGGAGAAGAATAATGCAGTTTGAAATTACCGTGTTTGCATCGCTATTTCACGATTATGAAACGATTCGAGCGTCTTCGGAGACATTGGTGACAAAATTTGCAGAGTGTGTGGATCGTTATCTCCGAAATGTACAACCGGTTCTTTGGAAGGAAGGGGCTTATTTTATGCAGCTCCATGATGTCTCTATGACCAAAAACATTATGATTACAGGGTTACTTACCGAAGAGTTACGAGCGGACATCCGAAAAACGGTTTCGAGTCGATAGAATGTAGGGAACCGTGTATACGGCGAGACATCCGGTGAATATCGAGACCGACATGGGTAATTGAGTTAGGAAGGAAGTAAGACATGCGGAGGAAATCATCATCAGACTATCGACGGGGAGAATGACCCCTCGACCTGTTTTTGCATAGACCTTAAATAGATCGATCATAGTATTGTGACCGGTTGGGAGTGGGTGGATCACTGCAAAATAAAAGAACAGGTCGTGGAGTATCTGCATCGTCACCAAGAGCAGGAGAAATACCCAAAAGTTGAACCCGAAACGGGGTGTGACAAAGGTAGTATACAGGAATCGCGTCACCAAAAAGACGAGAGCAATGCTGAATACATCCGAGAGAACGGCATTGATTCCAAACTGATTGTACCAATCATTGATTGGCTTTCCCGTGAGATCTGGAAAGTATTTGACGACAAAAAGTACAACTACATCTACAACAAGAATCGATACAAGCAACCGGAACATTATCTTCTATAGTGGAATGTTTATACGGAAGGAGAGACCTGGACAACGGTGACCTGTTTTAATGAACAGTAAAAAACAGACCATACCAGACTTTTTACGATTGTATATATTTTGTTGTTCTCGTGTTTCAATGTTTATGCGACCTTGCGGCGACGAGCCTTGGTCGTGGCCTCTGTCGCAGGTGCAGTCTTGGGTACCAGCGGCGCTGCCTCTGCTACCTCTGGGACATCCTCCTCAGAGGTCTTCTCGACAGGAGTCTCTGCGATACCTACCGCCTCCTCCGCGTCCTCATCGTCTGCCTCGTCATCTGCTTCCTCGGCGTCGTCGACATCTCGCTTGAAGAAGTCCCGTGCAGATGCCTTCTTGCGTTGGAAGACCTGAGCATACGACGGCTTCCACGTCACACCAAACGACTGACCGACTAGATAGATCGTGGCCTGGAGCACCAGCTTGGCCGATGATCCCTTGGTAAATACCTCTGGAAGGGTCTCGGTCGTGAGCGCCACATCGTTATCATCCGCATCGATGGCCTCCATCGCTACCTTTCCATCGTAGACTGGAAGCTTCATCCGAAGACTGGGTGGATATTTGCCGTTAGGTACGTAGCCACTGTCGGTCTTGTCGACGCTGACGGATACAAACTTGTTGAAACTGTCACGGATGCTCTCCTCGCCGCGCTTCTTTCCAAACCATGAAGGAGACTTCTCGACTGCAGCCTGGATGACGCGCTCCTGCAGATCTCGCATGAAATTGTAGAGCTTGGCCGTCTCGGACGGATCCTCGGATGGATCGACGCCATACGGGTCACCGCCATTCATCGATGCCGAGAGGTTGTACGAGACGCTGACGCTACCGTCCTTGTTGGGATTCTCCTTGATCTGAACTCCGCCCGGGAATACGACCTTGGGGATACGAAACTGAACGTTCTGCTTGTTGTACTTGAGTCCAATGGATACGCCACCATTCTTGTTGCGCTTCGGCTCGGCAAAGTCAATATCGTTTGCGTTAATCTTCGTCACGTTAATTACTGCGGGGGATGCCATATTGTCTGTTGAGTTCGGGTGTGCTATCTGGTTTGTCGAGATGTCGACGGATCCGTTTTTCCCTCATAGAATTAGTTTGGTCAACTAATAATGCAGTGTTTGTCTTGTAAGAACAAGACCTCGATAGAACGCTGTAGTAATACAGCTCTTCGGAGTTTTCTGTATTGTGGGAATCACCTCCGATCGAAAACAATACGTAACTGGTTGACATTTCATCCGAAGGTGGAGTCTGGTCTTTACAAGCTGCAGAGTATGTGGAGAGGGTATTATGTGAGACATCGTATTCGGTTGGCGGGAGCGGGGGTATTACGGCGGTCTCTTTGTCACAACGAAGACGAGATGGTGACGATGGATCCCAAGGATCGGGTACATCCGTTTGACTATTTTGCGGTGGAGCAGGATGGGAAAGTATGGTGGTTTGATCAGCGATCGATGATTGAATGGTCGGAGAAAGCGGATACTATCACAAATCCGTACACGCGTCAAATATTGAGTCCAACCGATGTGGGTCGATTGCGTCAACTGTATTGTATTCGAAAGAAATTTGGAGACGCGCTCATCCACACTACGGATGCTGCGAGTCCGACGGCGGCGGAATTACGGGATATCCGTTGGCGAAAGGTTGGGCACATATTGTATGAATGTGGGTTTGGAGATATCGTGACTCCGACGTTTTTGTCGTCACTGACATTTTCGGAATTGCGCCGGATATTGAGGTCGTTGATTACGGATATGCGATGGTGGATGTATGAAAAAGTTGGAGAGAAGGATCCGATTCAATTGATGGCGAAACGAGCCAAGTACTATACGTGGATGCGATCATTGGCAGGGGTTACGTACACGTATGCGGAAACGGGGACACATCACCTCGCAAAGGATGTCTCGGCGCTGTTGTTGGCATGTATGAACGATATTCGGAATCCGAGTGAGTTGTGTTTTTTTCTTGTGAAAGGGATTTCCGGTTTGTGACCCATTTACGGTAAGGTGGATACATCTATATATAACCGCGTTAGAAATGCCTTCCGTAGCTTCTCACTCTAATGCAAACACGATGTCCGCTGATTCCAAGTCCAAAAAGGTGTCTACTGCAAAGAAGGTCGAGGTCGCCGCCCCGGTGGTTGTTGCAACCCCGGCCGTTGCTCCGGTTGCGGAGGACAAGAAGCCTCGTGGTCGTAAACCCGCCGCCAAGACGGAGCTGACGGTTCCGGTGGTCGCATCGGCGGCTGCACCGGTCGTTGCAGCGGTGGCCGTTCCTGCAGCGGATGCTGCTCCGGCGACGGAGGCGGCTGCAGTGGTGCCCCCGACGATTTTGGCGGTTGCGGATCGTCTGCGTGAGCTGCAGGTACGTGTGACTGCTGAGCTGAAGGAGCTGGTGAAGGAGGCACTGTGGTCTGCGAAGGCGGCTGCACGTGAGGTGAAGGATGCGCGTAAGAAGCGCAAGGTCAAGAAGGATGTGGCGGATATGACGCCAGAGGAGATTGCGGCGCGTGAGGCTCGTCGTGCCAACAATGCGTTCCTGAAGCCGCGTCTGATCTCTCCGGAGCTGTGCGCGTTCATGGGTATCGAGGCGGGGTCGTCTCGGTCTCAGACGGATGTGACCAAGCATGTGGCGGCGTATGTGAAGGGCAACTCGTGCTTTGACCCGGCGAACAAGCGTCGTATCATCCCGGACAGCAACCTGTCCAAGCTGCTGAAGGTCACGGACAAGGATACGGTCACGTACCTGAACCTGCAGAGCTACCTGAAGGCGCACTTTGTCAAGACGGCGTAGACTGCGTAGACAGTGTAAATTAAGTTAGGGCTTTTTTTCGGTATACTCATAAATGGCTGTGCCGTACGTCATCAATCTGGATAAAAGTCCCGACCGATGGAGTGCAATTCAAGAGACATGGAAGGGAGTATTTCCAATACAGAGGATTTCTGCGGTGGAACGATCTCCGGGTTGGATTGGCTGTGGGCTTTCTCATGTGAAGGCTGTCAAAGAGGCCAAAGAACGGAATGACAAGTGGGTTCTTGTGTGGGAAGACGATTGCGTTCCTCGGAAACGAAATGGTGAGCCGATGAATGTCCGAGTCGTTCAGAAGTTATGGAATGATGTTCTTCAGGCTCTGGAAACGCGTATGGGAGAGTGGGACATTATGCTGGGTGCTACATCGCGGATTATAGGGGCTCCCATTCACAAAAAATGGACGAACGACGTCGGAGTTCAGATATTCTCCCTTCCCAAGGGATTCACTGCGCATTGGATTCTGTATAACCAATCGATATACGATAAGATCATCGCATGGGAGACAACCCTAGCGAGTCCAATCGACGTGTACATGTACGATGTGGCTCGTGTCTTTGTTCCACTACCGTTTTTAGCGGAACAGCGACCGTGTTATAGTTTTATAGAAGGCGGTGAACGAAATTACGAAGAGTGGTTCAATAGCGCAGAAAAGGCATTACAAACATTCTTAACTCCTGGAGAATTGTCGATACGACAGCCCTCGATCGATACTCGGTTTTCAGTGACAAATCTGCCAAAACCTCAAGGTAAAACGGTTACACATCTATTTTCATAATTCCGGGAAAGTATAATCCTTCTGTATACAACTCGGTATCGTTGAACCATTTTGAGGGCATACAGATTGGTCGGTGAGTATTCATATACGCTCCCCACCAGGAGAAACTGGAATTCGCACATATCGCACCTTTTTCGCATTTAGACATGAGATAGAGAGAGTTAATCTCATTCTCGTCCACAACAGTGTACTCGATGTCCGATAACCAAGAATGAGTCTTCAAAAACTCGACGTCATTCGTGAAAATATAGTAATGAGGCGCACGTAGAATCTCGATTGCGCGAGGATAGTATTTTGAAAAATCAATAAAGTGAACCGGGTTCTGAATATAATCGCCTCCACGAACGTGTATATACGCACTTTCATGCAGACGAGGATATCGTTGTACTACGGATGTGTCGAACGAAAACATGTCAAGTATTTCTGATTTGTACGGATCAATGTACATGTGATTCTGGAAATACCCACAGATTAGATTCACTCCCGGTTTCGGGTTCATGTTGAGAGGATGTAGTTTGTATTCGTGATGAACATATGCAGGTTTTACATTATGGTGAAACCGTTTCCATTTGGAGAGGAATGTCTCAAATAAGTCTGTCTTTGGATTGTGGGGACTTCGGTACTCGTGTTGAGCTATCATAAACTTGCAGCCAACTGATTTCGATATGCCGTAGATACTTGCTAATTGAAACATTACATTGCATAACCCACCGGTCATATTCGGAACAAGCGCGACACCGGTCATTGTATGACGTATAGAACAGAGTTTAAATGCGAGAGCCCGGTTAATATTTGTTTCCAGGCATGTATACTCTTGAGCAGTTCTCCAGTTCTTCTGAATGACGGGAAGTAAATCTTCATAATTGGGTAGATTCTTTCCTTTGAGTATTAGTTCATCGACATTTGTTGTTTCCAGGATGATCCATCCGGTCGTATCAAACCATTTAGATATATTTGGACACCCGTAGTAAATAGGTATAGTCTTTGTAACCAAACAATCAATCAATTTCTCCGAAAAATAATTATTCTGTCGTGAATTTTCAATGACGAGTGCAAAATGGTAGTCTAAGAATAGTTCAGCTTTGTCATTTCCCAATATAGGGTTTTGTCCGGTTTGAATCTCGGGTAAGAGATCCCCTGCCGAAGATCGAAACCACGTAATCGGAAGTGGAATATTACACTGAGAATCATATAAGAATTTCCTGAACGTATGTGCAGGGCTGATCTCTTTACTTCCAGTGATACTGGATATTATAGGTTTTTTTCGCGACGTGTCTATGTTCATATAGATTTCTGGTTTTATCCAGCATGTACCGTACACGTAAAAAACTGAATTAGGCAGATCAAGTAGATCTTCATCATACGTTAATAGATAGGTAAAATTTTTCGCATTTTCACGGAATTGCTGGTATATACCGAATGCATTGAGTATCACTCGTGGTTCGCATTGGATCTGAATATATTTATAGTGTATATCACGCGGTATACAAGGTTGATCCATAGAGTAAACTACATTTTCAGTTGTGAATGTCAATTTATCGGGATTGATATACGGAGTCGTTGAATAATTTGGCATTGTGTTTGCATGAATATAGTTTATTCGCGTAAATACCAATGGTACGAAATATAGTCGTAATCACCGTCAACTTGTAAGGAGTTTGTATTCGTCCAATGTAAGCGACGTATAACTATCTCTGACGAATGCTTCATGAGTATATAATTAAAATACAGCTCGTACTCGGACGCCCCCGAACCACGTACGTCGGTTACATTCTTTAGAAAAACTTTGTAGAACGGCTGTTTGTGAATATTCTCCACGGTATCAAATATTTTGCGTAAAATTTTTGTCTCAAACATCATGTGATGACATATCCCGGATACGTTCGTTTGTTTTTGAAAATCTCTACACATCAACTTCATATGAGTAAAGTATGGAAGATGATATTCAGAACCGTAGTTGTATAAACATTTTCCGTCTTTAAGAAACGTTGTTGGTTTCAAAAAGAAGGTATCACTATCCAACACCAAATATGTGTCAAGTATATCGGGTATAACAAACCCCGCGTACAACTTCAACAGTTGCTGAAGATACCACCCATTCCTATCGAGGGTACCATGATATAACCTCACTGTATCCATAGTGAATGGAAATACACTTTCGGGGACGACAATACATCCCTCCGCAGAAAATGATTCATCATAATGAATGATATAAATATTTCGGTATCCGATTATGTTTTTCTTAGTGTAGTTTAGTTGTTGAATAACGATGTCTCTATCCTTTGGACCAACAGGAATAACGATATCAAACATTTATATATACTTGCCACTACTTGTGTAAAGTATCCTTTACGAGGCAAAAATATCCATAAAACATCATCCGTGAGAACGATCAATATTCATGACGGGTATCAATACGTTCGCAAACCAAAAGTTCAAGTAGAACATAGTTTTTTCCACTTTTACTTGTTCAATACATATCGAACCATTACGGTGGATATGCCATTTACTCCCGTATCAGTAGAGTCTGGCGACCTTCCGTAATCAACTGAAATCCGTCCTCGAATAGTTTTGGAATCACAGCCCTACCCTTTCCTTTGTTGCCAATATCTGTATCATCGATTAAGATCAGGCATCGTCTCGAAAGCTTGTCTTTACAGATAAGATACGCATCTAGATGTGCTTCTGCATACTCTGTTCCCTCGATAACATCCCATGCGTCAAGAAACAGTAGATCAATCTTCTTATCAAAAGACTTCAGAAATGCATAGGCGTCTGATGTAATTGCATGAACTCCATTCAGACGAGAATCATTCTCAATAATTCTTTTCGAGTTAGGATTTATATCCACTGTATAAATATCTGCAGAAGTGTACTCCTTCCAAAAATAGGTTGAATGCCCATCGTTACAACATACTGGATTCGACTCAAGAATAGTGTGGTTCATATGTTGACGAATAGACCCCACTTCAACAATAACCTTGGCATCTGTATGCGTAGCAAGTAACCTTGCTGTATACAGCAAATACTCCCTTGGTTTTCCTCGAACATACGTTTGTTCGCTTACAGATAGATCGATTTTGGAGAATATCGGATCATTCTGAAAAAACTTTGGTACTGGCATTGTATACATACAAACGGTATACTTAAATTGCTTTTTTATAAATGACATCTTCAAACGTATACCTGGGATTCAACGTATTCACTACCGAAAATCCATGATCTGTAATATATTTATTTAATTCTGGAAATAACGCTTGACCGGTATACATTTCTGTATGAGTTGCTTCCGTATGTATATATTGAACTTTTTCAATACAACATCCAAGACCTTTCAACGCAAGTAACTCTGCACCTTGCAAATCCATCCAAAGAATATCCACTGCGGGTATACCATACGTAGACATAATCGTATCCAACCTATGACAATTTGTTGTGATTTCATCTTGAACATAATGCTCAGCTTTGTAAGTTCCATTGCTTTTGAATAAAGACGATGCACCGGGATTCCCGTCTTTCCACGTTGTGATAGTTTTCTGCTGATTAATTGGATAAAAAGTTATGGTACCATCATAATCACATACCGCCCCTTCCACTAATGTAATTCTATCTTTGTATGGCAGAATATTCTTTCGACAGATCGGTAACGTATTTGGATTGCATTCAAACGCAAAAATTTTTGCATTAGGAAAGTGTTTATAGAACTCGATACTCTGTTCACAATCTCGTGAACCAATATCAAATATTATATATGGGGCCATCTTGTCTCCAATATATGATACGTATTCTTCAATCATTTATCATATTCGATGTTTAAACTTGTAGATATTTACCGAGGTTACTTGGTAAATATTATGTTGGGTTCGTAAATCAAACTTGAGAATCGTCAGAAGGACGAAGATAGCTGAACTGAGTATAATACTCTTCAAGCTTTCTCTTGGCCAATTCTAATTTCTCTGTGAGTGGAACCACTTTAGAGGAAGTAGTTTTCCATGCAATCTTCTCCGTTTTCAAATCTATACCAAACCGATCACCATGAGCACCGGACGCTTTGATATACCAGATATGCTTCGGAATATCTTCATGTGTCAGTCCACATCCTTCCGGGAGCTCACACTTTCGAGCCCGACGCTTCTGATTCAAATTCTGTTTTGTTTGCGTCACCAGTCGAAGGTTATCTTTTCGATTGTCTAGACCGTTACGATTTATATGATCGATACTCTCTTTGGCTCCTTTTCCAGGAAAGAAGAGACGGTTCATCACAAAGTTGTGGAGGTACATTACTTTGCGACCCCGATCTGTGGTTATTCCACATGCTATATATGCACATCCGCTGTGTGCATACCATTGCCTACAATTCACTTTTTCTTCATCTTCTTTATCGATTATAAAATCGATGTCACTCCCCTTGTACGTAACTGTACCAATTACACATAGTGTACCGTCGATCATCTCGTCACGATAGCGGTTTGGAATCGCAGGTCGACCAGCTCGTTTCGTAATCTCACCCTCAATAAGCGACATTGTTGTGTCAGCCGTTGAAGCAGCTATATCGCGATCCATTTTTTATGAATATAAATATACAACCACCACGTAAATGGGTGGATAAAAATATAACCTGAGTAAGTTGCTAATTTGAGTATGCTAACCCACCCATGCCGGACATCACACGCAGGACGTTGTAGTTCACCGCATAGATGCGCACCTTGGCAGTGTTCTGGGACTTGACAGTGTTGACGGACAGCGTCAGGTTCAGCGTCGCCTTGTCGATACGGGAGAAGTTGCACGTGCCAGACGGCTGGTGCTCCTCCGGCTTCAGGGCAAACGAATACACGTTGATACCCGTCGACGGCGTACGAGAGTGGTGCTGCCACGGCTGCACCTTGTCGAAATACGGACCCTCACGCTCATCGAACCGGTCCTGGCCGTTGAGCTGTACCTTCGCAACCTCCACGGGGTTCTTGCCCTCGCACTTGACACCCGATGCCAGGATGACCTTGGCCAGGAGGTAGTTGGTCGTACCCTCGAAGATCCGATCGTCATCGAGGTAGTCGGCCGGAGTGGTGTAGATACCCGAGCCCGTGGACAGACCCGCACCAGAGGCCTGACCCAGACCCGCGACATACGGTGCCGAGATAGTACCACCGGTTGCCGCACCTGCACCACCTGCCAAGCTGGTAAATGGCAGACCACCGTTGCTACCATCACCGTTCGTCGCCAAGGCACCACGCGACAGGACATTGGTCACGATACCATCCGTGGTCCAGTCATCCGAATAGTTGAACGGCTGCTGTCCCGCCGCCTCCGCGATCCAGGGCGTAGGAGGAGAGTTGCAGTCCACGAACGAATCGCGCTGCACAACCCAGACCAGCTCCTTGACCGGGTGGTTAAAGTTCATCTGGATCTTGTTGGACGAGGCCGTCACCGTCTCGTCACCCGTGAACTGCAGCTGGTCGATCAGGTACTCGTGGCTCTGCTGGGCAAACCGGCGGCGCTCCTCCGTATCCAGGTAGACATAGTCCACGTACAGAGAGGCAGCGACCAGCTGGAGCTGGGAGATCGACGTGACACCATTGCCCAGTGCAGTCACTGCGGTGGGTGCAGACGTAATACCCTTGATGCCACTCACGTTGTCCGCATAGCAGCAGTTGTAGTTCTGCTCGAACTCGACGTTGATGCGCACCTCGTGGTACTGCAGGGCAATCAGCGGGATCGCCATGCCCGGGTTGCGGCAGTACCAGAACTGCAGAGGGATGTACAGCGTCTTCATCGGCGTACCCGCACGAGACATGCAGCTGTTGGTCAGCTCAGACGCCGCGCAGGTCGCATCGAGGGGGATACCCTGAGAGTCCTTCAGCAGCACCAGGTCCGCAGAGTTACCGACCATCTCGTCAAAGCTCACCTGGGTACCCACCGGCTGGGTCAGCTGCGTCCAGATCTGCATCCAGTCACCGTACTGGCGGTCGATACGAGACCCACCGATCTCAATCTCCACCTGCTTGATCAGACGGTGTCCCACATAGTTCAGCCACCGGAAACGGTCACCCGCACCCGTCAGAGAGATCTGAGGCAGCGTCACCTGCACGTACGTACGGTACATCAGATCCGCGTTACGGGAGATCACGGCAGTGACGCGGCGACCAAAGTCCGCCTGGCCGTTGAAGGTCACCTCGATGGCCTCCATGGCAAAGTTCGTGTGGCGCTTGTATAACACCTTCCAGAAGGTAATCTGCGGGTTACCCGAGATATAGATATCCTGGGCACCATACGATACGAGCTGCATTAGACCACCTCCCATTTTGTTGTTATATCCTTAGGCAAGACAAAAAAAAATATACACCCGGCGGCGGTCACCTCGGATTCACTTTGCGGAAAAACACATGCATAAAAAATGTAGACTATATAAATGGACATACTCTTTCTTCCCACCTCCAACGTTCTCATCAATACATTTCTGCGTTCTCTGGTCGTCGTGATCATCTGCCTCGTTCTAGGATATTCCTGGTACACGGCATACTGGGCTGCCGTCGTTCACGACATATTGTCTCTATGGATTGTTCGACCCTACGTGTAACCTAGAGTTTATGCCTAGGTATCCGAAACCGAACTTCCACCGCTCGATCCGCACGTCGTGGTAACTCGACCTCCATCATTCGCCCAAACCGCATACAATCAATCGTTCCACTCCAACATGTTCCGTTCACAATATACTCGTTGAACCGCATTCGCAACTCGGCTATCTCTGCACAGGCCGACGGTATACCCATGTCTCGAATCTCTTTCAGTATACGAATCGTTTCACTGACTCGATCGGATACCGGCTTTTCGGTTGTCATTAGTATATAATGTCGTCTCGCCCGTATCCGGTTCTTCCACCCCCGAAACAGAAAAAACCAATCTGTCCCACTCCGATCCCGACCTCATGTAAACGCGTACAACCTCGTTTCAATAAACGCGAGTTCTGGAGCTGGGGAGCCACTACACCACCCAATTGTGTACCCATTACCGTTCAAGACACGTGCAATTAGATTGGTCTAATACAATGGCATACGCATTCCGGGCAAAAACACGGCTCTGTCCAGTCTTAGAAAACGTATATATTCAGAACCCCCGCGTTTCAACCGGATATGTATGCAATTGTCCACCTATACAGCCTCCGTCACAACCCGGAACTCGCCGCACTGTACGACCTGTCATTATACATGCTCCTGGATAGCCTTCCGATAGCACGATCGACAAAGTGCAGTATACATGTCCGCTCCACCGACCAACACCTGATCCGATACATTCACCGTACGGTGCGAAAACAACCCCGGGGTTCCATCGGCACAGCCCGTACACAATGCCGTGAGCCGCGTTACCTTATCCGCAAGTGGAATACAATCCAGAACCTTCCCAAATGGTCGCCGTTGCGCATCGCCATCGAGCCCAACAACCACCACATTCACACCCAAATTCTCCACAAGTGATCGCACAAACACTAGCAGATCCTCAAAGAACTGCGATTCCTCCACAACCACAACTCGAACACCCTTCGTCACATTGTGAGGCACGTCCATCAAATGTGCCCCGGCATGGAAACATTGGAAACGAACCCCGTCATGCGTCACAACCTCCGGCAACTCCGAATATCGCGTATCGGACGACGGCTTAATCACCAACACTTTGACACCGATAGCCGAGTACCGCTTCACAATCGAATAAATGTAGCTGGACTTTCCACTGAACATAGGGCCGCATACGACTTCTAGAGACATGGTATAGTCTTTCAACTTCAACACTCAACGAAAAATCCGTTTTATTGTTTTTCAACCTACCTACACCCCATCTAATCCTTTCCAAACATCATGCGTGGAGAGATATGCATTGCCTCCAGCTCCTGCATCCACAACTTCACCGCATACGGTATCGTCTTTTTCTCAAACCCTACGTGAGTATCGCAGATCTTACACTCATAGAGCGAATCCACCTCATTCAGGGTTGCCAACGATCCACATCCACGACAGATACCCGTCTCGAACGGATCCGACACATCCATCAGACGCTCTTTTGTAAACACGGAAGCTCCGTGACTCAACATACAGTCACGCTCCATCTCTCCCACCCGAAGACCACCGTCTCGCGCCCGACCCTCACACGGTTGACGTGTCAGAGATACGATTGGCCCTCTCGCCCGACTATGCGATTTGTCGATCACCATGTGCTTCAGTCTCTGATAGAATGTAGACCCCACAAAGATCTCCACTTCCATCATCTCTCCCGTCATACCGTTGTACATGATCTCGTTTCCGTACGGATGAAGCCCCAACTCCGCCATCTGGCGAGACAACTCCTCAATTTTCAGATGAGAATACGGAGTTCCATCGCCCACCGTGCCTTTCCGAGTTCCAATTCGACCGTACAGGGTTTCCAGCAACTGAGCAATCGTCATACGCGACGGTACGGCGTGAGGATTCATAATCAGATCCGGACGCAATCCACTGGACGTGAATGGCATATCGCACTCATCCAGAATCATACCCACAGTACCCTTCTGACCGTGACGAGAACTAAACTTGTCTCCAATACTCGGAAACCGCTCCGATACGATCTTGACCTTCACAAACGGATACCCATCGGAATTCTTGTCCTGCCATACCGAATCCACCCGACACGGTTCCGCACTCTTATGCGTCGTGGACAGATCCTTGTACTGGTATCCGTGCGGGTCATTCCGCAGATTCACAATCTTACCAATCACAACATCATTCTCTTGCAGAATCGCATTGCGCTGTGGAATGCCATTCTCCTGTACAGCATGATACGATGTGTTCTTGTATCCTCGAGTTGCTTCCTGACGAGGTTTCGCAAACCGTTCCTCACGACCCGACGCCACATTCCGATGCTCTTCGTCCTTGTAGACGGAATAGTACAATCCCCTCATAAACCCTCGCTTGAGAGAATTACGGTTCATGATGATCGAATCCTCCTGATTGTACCCCGAATAACACGCAATGGCAACAATCGCATTCTCACCGAACGGCATCTTTGGCATCCCAAGGATCCGCGTGATCCTCGTCTCGACGAGAGGTCGCTGTGGCGAACACAGAATGTACGCATTCTTGTCGAGTCGCTTGGTATAGTTGGATGCATACAGGGACATGGCCTGTTTCCCCATTGCCGACTGATATGTGTTCCGAGGAGACTGGTTGTGATCCGACAACGGAATCGTGGCCGCCATATGACCGAGAATCATCTGAGGATGAATCTCACAATGCGTGTGTGACATGTTGATATCCTCCGGCATCATCGCAATCTTGAGAACATCCGATTCCGACGGATCAATGTACTCGACACAGGATGCAACCCACTCTCCCCAGACGGTTCGATTCGCAGGAGGAGGGAGAAGTGCACCATTCTCCACTCGAAACACCGGTCGTACCAGTCTCCCTGCGTCGGTCTCGATCATGATATGATTGTTCAAGACATTCCACGCAATAGAAATGTGTGGATGAATCTGTCCGGATGTCTTGGACTTGCGTAGGATCGAATGCACCTCGACAGGACTATCCGTATGTGCCACAATCACCCCATTCACTGTAATTGCAACATTCCCGGTGGATGACACGTTGCGTACCCACTGAACAGACGGAATCGTCTTGAGAACATTGGTCACTACAAAGGATGGGACGTGGGATGAGATAGTCGTCATCAAACTCATCGTCTTGACAATTCCAACCGAATGTCCCTCCGGTGTCTCCACGGGGCACACAAATCCCCACGACGTGCCATGCAATTTGCGAGGAGCCAAGAGCTTTCCAGATTTCTCGACAGGGGTCTGAATTCGGCGGACATGTGACAACGTTGCACAGTACGACAGTCGATTGAGTACCTGAGAGACACCCGACTTGGTGGCATTGGAAAGTGCCGTCGAATTTGACGTACCAAGACCCTGAACCGTAAAGTTACCTGTAGCCAAGGCCTGTTTCATCTTTCCTTCGATGGAGGAAACCTTGAGGATCTTGTACAGATTGGAAATCGACAATGCTTCCAATGGCTTTCCCATTCTCTTCCAATTGTCATTGTTGATTTCGTGAACAAGTTTGCTCCGAATATCCTTGCACACCTTCTGAAACAACTGACGGAAGAGATGCGTGAGCAAGGCTCCGGTGGTGACAACTCGTTTGTTGGGATATGCATCCCGATCATCGAGTTTCCGACCTCCCCGAGCAGTCAAGATCAGTTTCTTCACCATGGAGACCAGAATGATGACCTTTCGAGCAATCATGACGTCCGTTGTAAGAGTTTCGGTCGCCAGATTGACGTGGGGCAAGAACTCGGAAAGCAAGAGTCCACGAATATGTCCATGCTTATCCTCCGATGTGGAAGGATACTGTAGATGATGAGTCAGGTACTCGATGGCACTTTCCTGAGTAAAGATGTTCATCTCGGCAACCTCTTTGAAGGAGGCGGCCAGGTACTCGGATGTGGAATCATCTTGGATAAGATTGTAAATCTCCTCGTCGGTCGTCAGGCCGAGTGCCCGAAAGAAGACCATGAGAGGAATATCCTCACGAAAGCGAGGAATGCAAATCAACAGCGGGTATCCGAGACCATTGAATTTACTCGAGATCCGGATCTCCACCTTCTTGGGAGGCATGGTGAACGATTCGTGAAGGGATTTCATCTCCACGGAATGCGAGTACTTGGATGATGTCTTTTTGTTGAAGAATACCATGCTTCGGTTGTCGGCAACCTTTTCTTGGGCGAGGATCACTCGTTCCGATCCGTGGACGATAAAGTATCCGAACGGATCTCCGGTACACTCACCAAGCTCCGAGATAGGAACGCTAAAATCCTTCAGTACACAGAGAGACGATCCCAGCATAACGGGAATACGACCCATCGAAATACCTTCGAATGTTTTACTGCTCTCTGTAAACTCTGAGAGAGTTGCGCCACGGTATTCGCGAACGGTAAAGGTGATATCCACAAACATCTGCGCCGCGTATGTGAAATTCCGCACCCGCGCCTCGTAAGGAAGCATCTGCTTGATACGGCCAGTCGCTTCCTGGATGCGCGGTTTCAGATACGAGACGTTGTCAAACGAGAGTCGGAATTCGTACTTGTATTTCTTGGTTGCTTCGTCCTGTTCGTGCCACACCACGATGGGCGCGGTGGATCGGAGTACCAACGGAATCTTATTGTATAGAAAATCCTCGAACGGTTCCACTTGACCCTCTGCGAAACGGTACACACCATTCTTGAAGAACGTTTCGATTGCTTCGTTGCACATCGTCATCGTGTGTCTATGGTATAGACTGCACCTCGTAAATTAGAATATCCATTTTGAATAAGAATGGTTCCCGAACCTGCCCGAGCCAAAGATGTTGTCGTCAATATTACGAAATTAGGAGAGGGAGGAGACCCTTACTTCCCCCAAGGAGGTGGGGGTCATGGTGAAATTCGCGGTGGGTACAGTATTGGTCCCGATACCCCTACCTACGGAATGCCATCTGGCCCAGGGTTTCCTCCCGGTGACAAAGCCGGAGGACGTCGTCGAGTCCATCGTCGGAAAATGAAAACGTTCCCCCGAGGTATCCTTCGTAAAACTCATAAAATTGTCCCGTCTCGGAACCCGACTCGATCCCCGGCAACTCGCAAACGATCAGTAGTTCTCCTCAGTGAAAAGAAACTCAACGAAGCTCGGAAAACTGCCAAACATCGCGCGGCCAAGACCCCGATCGCCACCATTCGTTCGAAATTAATGGAAAAGAAAATCCTATCGGGGGACAAGAAAGACATTCCACCCACGGTGTTACGAAAACTGTATTCCGATGCGGTGAGTGCCGGATTAATTAATTGATCTGGCTAAATAATGACCAAAATATGGGGGCCACTCGGGTGGGCAACCCTTCATTCTGTCGCTGCGTTATATCCCGACTCCCCGAGTGAGCTCGAGAAAGCGCTTCTTGTTCGATGGATCAGCGCATTTGCAAAAACCATCGTATGCGAAAAATGTCAAGGCCATTTTGAAGCATTTCTTCGAAGCTATACTCAACCGTGGTCGACATCTCGTCGAGAGTTTTCACTGTTTGTTTTACGTGCCCACAATGCAGTCAATGCTCGAAATGGACAAAAAATACTCACCGTCTCGGAAGCGTTCGCAGCTCTTCGTATCCATGTCGCAGAAGACAAAGCCGCTCTTCAACGCCAAAGCTATATCCTGTACATTCGGAATGATTGGAATCGCAACACAACCCTCGGTGGCATTACCGCAGCTCGATATATTCACGAAATGGTGGCCACGGAAACCAGCTACTGGTCGACACGAACATATACGTGGGACGACGTCGAAGCTCTGTTGACCGATGTTTCTATTCTTCCACCTACCAAACCGACTCCGAAACGTTCTGCGCCGATTATACGGATGCCGACCAATACCGTCACCTACACGCATCGAAATGTCACCTCCGGAACACCTCGATTTTCGTTTCTGTCCCGCTAGGACTCCAAGGCAGCGAAATCCTTGGTTTCGATTCCCACGCATAACGACGCATCCAAGGAAAACGCATGTCTGTCTCCTCATTATACATTTCATTGGGATACAGTACCCGTTTCTTGGTTGTGCGCAACGATGTCATTGGCAATATAAACTGTAACTGCTGAACAACCCCAAACGTCGGTGGATCCGTATTGAATGTGGGTTCATGATACACAGACAATTGAGACACCAATGGAGCATCCGGATACGGATAGTGCCACGTCCAATCGGGAACTTCATTCGTAGTGAAATAACGAACCGTCCAGATATACGTTTTCCAGAACGCCGCCACAACCGGTTGAATATCGACAACCCCGTCCAGTACATGCTCATTGTATCGCTGTTCAAGATATGCACCATCCGAGGACACGATACTTTTTTCAGAACGTTTATCTCGCTCCAGAACCTTGGACATCAACAGTGGAGTTTCAAACTGTTTTGCATACGTTACAAATCGCATGACTCCTCGTGACGTGGACATATCGGGCTGTCCACACTTGGAATACATCTCGAGTGCGCGTTCGTGACCACCTTCACGCAACGAAAACATACCCAACATTGGCATGAAATCATTTCCAAAACATAGTATACACAACCGAATATACTGTTCCACCGGAATATCGAGTACATCGGATAGACCCCACACGGACAATGTCGAATATCCAGGTGTATCTGTTTTCGGTTGAAATACCGTCGTCTCTCGCAATAACGTGAATGAATACGGCTTGGATAGATGCATCTGAGATAAACAAAGAAGAATCAAATCAGCATCCAGACCATATACACAAATAGATCGTCGAGATGCAGGTTCCACAGTCTTGAGCCAATGTAACAATTTGTGTTCTCCTTCGCCGGGCTCGTCCGTGGACGATAGGATCACCTGCGGAAAGGTCTCCCGAATCACACGACTCAATTCCTTCATGAACGGAGTCTCCGGGGATATTTGGTGTCTATCAAACACCGATGGCGTCTCGGAGATGCGAAAACGCCGGTACCGTTGCTGTACCATTTTGGCGTACGGTACCAGACCGTCCATGGCAATATACACACACTTGGTTGCAGAACATACCTCCGTGAGCAGAGTGCGCAGGGCGTCCACAATACTTTGAATTGGAGTTTCATCCTTCATATACGTGTGAATCAAACAATTGAAATCGATAGCCAGAATATCCGGAGTCAGTACACCCTTCACCGACGTAACCAAATTGCGATGTTTTCGAATCAGGGACGCGAAATAGTATGGAATGCCCATATAGAATAGTGACAATTACTGTGAAAGAGATTTTAGTACGAATGAATAATGATGACCTTTGTCTATATTGTCGCTGGACTCCTTTTGGCTTGGATTGTGTGGAACACCTTTGCGTCCAGTGGATGCACCAAAGGAAAGAACCAGGAAAAATTCTGTCCTTGTCAGGGTAAGTCGTCGTCTCCGGTGTGGAGACCGCTTTCGTAACCCTAATATATGCTCAATGTTTTTGCTGAAGGATCCGAAGTCTCCGGAGACCAACGTGGCATCCACGTATAGGGAACCAATTGCCCCGGAAAGTGAGCACTGTATAGCGTTTTGTAGTACAATGCTTCATCCTTGATCGTTTTCCACGGGACATTGCTCGACATTCCATCCGAAAACGCTTCCTTCTTTCGGTAGAGAATCTCATCGGGCAGATACCCCACAAACGCGTCTCTCAATATCTTTTTCTCTATTCCGGTGCGTCGAAGTTCCGTAGAAATACCCAACCATGTGGCGACAAACTGCTTGTCCAGATACGGTGATCTCGGCTCGAGACCATGCGCAGAAATGCATCGATCACTTCGCAATCCGTCAAAATAACATATATCCGTCAACAGACGGCGACACTCGTCTTCAAATGCGTAGTCCGACGGAGCACGTTGAAAATATCGATACCCACCTCCCACTTCATCGGACCCATCTCCGTTGAACACCACCTTGATATCCGTATTCTCACGAATATATTTACCAATCAACCAGTTTCCTACCGATGCCCGAACCGTAGTGATGTCGCACGATTCAATATCGTATATCACTGCAGGAATGGCATTCTTGTAATCGTCTTCTGTGATGATCACCTCGTGATGTATCGTTTCCAGGTATGCAGCCACCTCTCGAGCACACTGTAGATCCTTCGAATCTTCGAGACCGATGCTGAACGTATGCAGTGGATACACATGACGTGCAAGTATACTCACAATCAAACTACTGTCAAGACCTCCCGACAGAAGCGCTCCAATCGGTTTATCGGACAGTAGACGCTTTCCCACCGACTTGGTCAACGCACTCCACAGAGCATGGGTCGCATTCATATGTACATCCAAGAACAGCTGTTTCATAATAGGAATTGTATGATATTCGGTCACCAACTTGTTGACCATCCACGTACCCGGTCGAAACTGTTCTGCAGCACAAAGTGTTGGTGGAATCGCCTTGGCCACCGATGCAAAAATCTCATACTGAGCATGAAACAGCGGTCGTACACCATACGGATCTCGCATTGCATACAATCGATCCGTGCGCTGATCATAGATACACATGGCAAATACTCCATCCAGTACACGACAAAATTCCGTGACTCCCGATGTCTTTCGAAACAATTCAGGCAAAATACTGCAATCCGATCCTCCCTCTGGAATAACAATATCGTAGTGTTTGGCCAGTTCCTTGTAATTATAGATTTCACCGTTACAGACAATCGCCACCTCGTTGGATATCACGGGTTGCATACCCTGCGACCCGTTAATCGATAGATGAGTAAACCCCAGAACTCCATTTCGAAAGACCTGCACATTCTGACCATCCGGGCCGCGCGACACCAAACGGCATAGATGGAGTTTCGCATCTATATCCTTCAGAACCGACGCCCAGATTCCACACATGTTGTGTATATACTCAATCTTCGTAAAACGAATACAGATGTGACCGTACACGACGAAAACATCAGAATGCTGAGTGTAGGTATCTTGTACGTTACGTCCAAGACCGTGTATGGATTCACATCCCGAGGAAATCCGCTATACCTCTTTGTACCGCTGAACCCCGACGATGCGTCCATGATGATTGGATCGTCTGTCAGTGATCGTTCGACCAATCTTCTGATCGTTGCCGAAATGATAGACACCAAGAATCGAATTCCGCGCGGTGTCATCATGCGAAACCTCGGCCCATGTGGAAACAAAAAAGCCGAACAAGAGGCACTGTTGTGGAGATACTGTTCTACTCGATGGATTCCGCACACCATCCTTGAACCTCGCAAAAACCCACTTCGGAAACGTCTCGATGTTCCTACCGTGAATATCGATCCAGACGGATGTGTCGACATTGATGATTGTATCTCCATCTGGAACGACGGAAATGTCATCCATGTCGCAATCACTATTGCCGATGTTCACGCATGGATTCTAGAAAATCCTCATCTCATCGAGAGTGCATCCACAATCGGTCAAACATACTATGCGGACGGCAAAGTTGTTCATCCGATGCTTCCTCGCGAGTTGTCCGAGGATCAGTGCTCACTGATTCCCGGTAAAGAACGTCTTGGATACGCTCTATTGGCAAAGTGGAACGGAGTCGCTCTCTACGAGACATCCTTTGCTCCCGTAACCATTCTCAACAAAAAGTCCTATACCTACGATACGATTTGTGGAGCCACCGATTTCCCAGTCGATACTCTACGAGATATAGCATCCTCTCTGGCGGGGAAACCCGAGAACGATCCTCACAAATGGATTGAACATCTCATGATCTTCTACAATGTTCAGGCAGCGAATCAACTCAAACATGCCGTGGTGAATCGAGGTATCTACCGAGGTCACGCAGCTCCGGATGTGGATAGGCTCGAACAGTACAAACTGTTTGGTGCCGATGTAGAAAAACTTGCGTACTCGGCAGCCATCTATTCCGATACACCGATTCCACACTGGGGGCTGGGTCTCGATGCATACTGTCATGCAACCTCTCCTATTCGGCGGTGGGCCGATATCGTGAATCAGGGAGCGCTCAAGGGACATCCTGTCACCTTTGATTGTGGAGTTCTCAACAAGGCATTCACTCACAGCAAAAAATACGAGAGAGATATATTCTTTCTCGAGGCGCTGATGAACGATCCAGTTCCCTTGGTTGGACGGGTTCTCGATTCGACAGGCCTTCGTTCTCGGGTCTGGGTTCCTCAGTGGAAACGTATCATCACCGTTCGGTCGATCTTTCCGGAAGGAACACAGTTGAGTATCCAGTACTTCTTAAACATGGCCGAACCCACCTGGAAACGGCGCATCATCTTTCGATGTGAAGATATAGGCTATCCGGAACCACCACACCCTTGACAATCTGAGGTCGTATGTCACGCAAGAGTTCCAGTTGCTCGAGATCGCTCGTCATAGTCGCCAGAATGATCCATTCGTCCACAATATTTGCAATTTTTAGCATAGCTCGAACAAAGTTTCCAAGGTAGATTCCATAGTCTTGACAGATCACCACTGCTTCCTCTCCCTCCATCCAGCGCATCACGACATTCGCCCAATAGTAATCGAGAGTGTACTCGTCAAACGTGGGTGCCGTCTGCTGCAGTGTTTCGATTGCCCGGTGTGCGTCCATCGACAGACACGTACAATCGGACAATCGAATCTCGTCCGTTTCCTCATTGGCTCCAAACAAGGATAGACATCCCACTAGATTGCTCCTATCCAATCCGTGAAAGATCTTGTTGTGGAATGCAAACGGCGTCAGAATCGGGTGACCTTCGTGTACATTGGCAGCCAAGGCTCCCACGGCTCCACCCAGGTATCCGGCAGCCGTGAGTCGAGTGATCCGGTCTTCGATCGTTCGATAAATGTCGTCAAACTCAAACAGATCTCCTTCGAGCGACACAATCTTGTCCTGAATAGTTTGCCATTCGATAAGGTTTTTCTGAGCAGTGATCCACTTGGGACCGACGTGAAGATTCTTCCATCGCTCGAGCTCTTGTTGAGCCTGGCGACGAGCGGCATTCGTGGTATTCTTGATCCGATCTTCAATCTCCTTCTTTTTTGCAAATTGGTCCAGAATATCCGGCGTCACCGAGAGACTCGTACTCTGTTGAATGAGAGCGTCCAGATCACGACGAACCATCGTTTTCGTTTCTTGCATCTGTTGAAACCAGTACGACTTGTGTAGAACATCCTTCCAATCGAGTTCATGACTGTAGAACGTCTGGATCAGGAACGGATACCCAAACTCCATCCTTGATTTCACACGTTGGTGTCCACCGGTCATCATGAGCATGACGTCTTGACACGTCGATGGTTCACCGTCGGGGAGGTAGAGTACGAATCCTTGGGTATCTTTTCCACGACGTCCCGCTCGTCCTGCCATCTGGATATACTCGTCCGAACGCAACATTCTGCGAGTCAGTCCGTCATGTTTGGTATACGACGTGAATACGACCGTCTTGGTGGGCATGTTGATTCCCACGGAGAATGTCTCGGTCGCAAAGAGCACCTTGAGGAAACCTCGACCAAACAATATCTCCACAATCTCCTTGAGAACGGGTACCAATCCACTGTGATGAAAGGCAATCCCCTTTTCGAGAAGAGACTTGAGATGGAAGTACTGTTCGGATTTTTGGATGTCCGGATACTTGTGTAGATGAAAGTCGAGAATGTGTTGGACCGACGCCGTCTCGGAACTGTCAAGGAGATCGGAGGTCACGGCAGACGCATACTCTTCACATTTGGCTCTCGAAAACACAAAGAACAGTGCCGGAAGGGGCATGGTCTTGATCTCTTCATTCATCATGTGTACAAACGAGTGCTGACGAGTCTCGCGTTTCACAGACGGATCTCCGGCCTCTCGAACGGCGACTCGACGCTGGTGTTCTTTGTGTTTTTTGATGGCGCTCTCTCGGGCGTATAGCCATCGATTGTATGCATCTCGATGAAAGATATCCTTGTCATCCATGACGACCTCGTGTCCAGCCATGTGGACCAGCGGGATCACTCGATACTGAGTGGAAATCAGATGCAGAGGAACATGTTTCACGTCGGCTAACCAGGAGGCAAACTTGGGGGCGTCGGCAATCGTTGCGGACAGTAGAACCAGATGGATCTCGCGAGGCAAGAGCATCAGACACTGTTCCCACACTTTGCCACGTTCCGGGTTGTTGATGTAGTGAACCTCATCAAAGATGATGGCATCCACGTCGAGAAGAGAGAGTTGCACAAAGGTCTCGTTGGCCGTGTCTTTTTTGAACAGCAGGTTGTTCAAGATTTCGGTGGTCATGACGACGACGTCCGCGTGAGGAGCAAACTTGATGTCACCCGTCATGATGCCCACCGAAAGCCCCATCGCTTTCAGATCGTGAAATTTCTGATTGGAGAGAGACTTGATCGGGGTGGTGTAGAAGACTCGTTTCTTCTTGGCCAGAGAGACCCGAATTTGATATTCGCCGACGAGCGTTTTTCCACTTCCCGTCTTGGCAGTGACCAGAACGTTCTCTCCGTTGTTGATGGCTTGGAACGCCCACTTCTGAAAGGGATCCAACGGAAAAGGATACGGGTTCTCAACCTCGGGGGGCGCCGAATGGACGTCAACGATTCGGAGCATCTTGAACAGTGAAAAACATGTAGGTTCATACATATCCGTTTTATATGCACTCTCGTATCCACATCTAGACCCCGACCTCGGGGAGAGCGTCCAGCCAGTCGTTCCACTGCCCTTCGGGGATCGCCAACTCGCGTAGTATCTCCCTGGCCCGAGGGATCTTGTTCGGAAGAGCGTCGGCCGCGAGAGCCGCCATCCGGTTCTGTAGTGTCTCGCCCGTTGGGACCATCGGCTGGACACCGTCAATGTACCCCGACACGATGTTGCAGAGTCGAGACAGATTGCCCTGGAGGCACATCCCGATGTTGTCAGTGAGTTCGTGGGTGATTCGCGCACAGAGCGCGGTCTTTTCCGGGTGAGACGAGATGTAGGCCCAGACCGCGTCCAGCGCTCGAGGATAGGCGTTGGGAATCTCGTAGATCGAAGCCGGTCGAGTATAGAGCTGCACCATCAGGATCGCCGCATCCGCGGGAAGGGTACAATGCTCAAAGACCCCGGCAAGAGTCTTCTGACCCTCCGGAACACGTACTTCCATCAACTTGTTGAAGATGGTCGTAACGTACTCCACGACGGCAGACCGGTGCAGGTTCTGCCTGTCCTGGGTAAAGTCCCGCAGAGGCATCGCCGGGTTCCGTGCAGGAAGACCCGCTGCAGCTCCAGCACCTGCTGCTGCCGGTTGCGCTGCAGCAGCTGCGGGGCGGATGGCCTCCTCGGCGGCGGCAGGGTCGACCGTTCGGAGCATAACCAGAAGGTAACGCTGTCCCATAACGAAGAGCTGACGTACTGCACGGATAATGGTGCCTCTGATCGGCTGCAGCATCACAACGTCGTTCCACAACGCGACCAGGATGGGAGTGACAACATCAACGACGTACGTCGGATCGTACAGCCCGTCCAGACGCAGGTCGTCAATGACGAGGCGCAAATTCCTATCCAGATAGCCTATCCAGTCGTGGAGAAGATTCATCCGACCGCGAAGGTGAACTGGAACTCTAAGCTCAGCCTCCCGACGTACACCGTGGAGTCGGTGGTCTTGGGCAAGTTGTACGTTTCTACGGACGAATGGGCCACGGAACCCCGGTCCGTAGGTCTCGAGAAGCCGAGTCTCTACCGTGGTAACCTTCGTTCGAAGCTGCTGCTCCGTGTAGACGGAGATTTCATGGTATAGAGCGTGAAGACGGTCTCCATAGATCATCTGGTGGTCAAACCAGTTCACCGTATTCATGATACGCTGTCGGAGGCGTTCAAGGTTGGTTTCGGCGAGGTGATCCTTGTGACGACCGCAGTACGGGCTGTCGGCTTTGGCCGCGGCCGTACAGTATTCGTGGTTGGCTTGAACGGCGTTGCAAACGGGCATTTTGCTACGTGGTTGTTTGTTAGTGGTTGTGTTCCGTTTTTGATCGCTTTCTACACTGGATGAGGGTATGTGCGCTTCCCCTCGAGTTTAATCACACTGTCCATCTCTTTGGAATTCTCACCAATCCATTTTGATTGCGTCTTGTCACTTGGTATGGTCTTCTAGACCGGCATCGTCTGGTTCGACGTCTTCGACGTCTTCGGCCTCCTACTGCCAGGAATCTCGGTTCCTTCTCAACTGCCTCCAACCACGCAATCGCAATCTGTCCTTCCAGCTCCTCGTAGAGCTTCTTGTAGAGCTCTGGAGGAAGATATGTGTCGATTTCACGGCGGTATTCGGTTCGTTTGGTTTCGTCACATCCCCGAAACGTATCGACGACACCTTTTAGAACGGTCTTGATGTTATATGTCCCCGTTTCAGGAGGACTATCCTGTAGATGCTGAACTTTCTTACTTTTCATGAGGAGTCGGAGGACAGGTTCCATCGCGCGATGATTGATCCTATACAATTCACGTATCGACAGTTTCGTTCCATACAGTGGATAACTATATTCGGTCATATAGACTTCCGGATTTTCCGTGTCTGCCGATGCCACGAACGCATCCAGTATACCGGTGAATGTCTCGGGTGGAGTGCGTCTAAGATCGTTGACAATCTGAGTACGAATACGATCTTTCCGTGGAGAACGCGCAGATAGAACGTATCTGGCTTCGGTCTCGAGACTCATTCTTATTTTATACACTTTGAATGAATTCCCACTGAAGATAGTCGCATATTTTTTTCCATATCTGGTCGTGAGCAATCAATCGATCACGAGATTTCAACAATGTGAAATGAGCCTTGTATTCGTCGAGTTCTAGCAACTCGAGAAACTTGTAGATAATATACGCATAACTCAAAAAGTTGCGACGATCATCGGGACAGTACAATAAAAACGGCGCCTGAATTTCCTGAAACATGGCTCGAATTTTTTCTTCGATTTCGGCCGTAATGGTTGGTGGAGGGTTTCCGTTCAGCCGAGACAGGATGTGAGTCGCATGTTCATAGTATCGATTTCTCTCGAGTTTCTTCAGAATATCTCGAATATCCTGTTCGACCAGAGATGCAATATTGTCGATACGACGTTTCTTGATTTCACAGATAACCTCGTGAATCACTTCATCCGGAATCTTGGTACTTTCCTTTGCTTGAAACTGATTCAGAATCTCGTTGAGATGATTCATCTTTTTGTACGCATAATTGTTGCGCTCTTTGGGAGGATCTCGGAACCCCGGGGTATCCGAAACAACCAGCGAATATTCTTCCGATCCACATTTTGGACAAACCAGGATTCCTTCGGCGGTGAGTTCTTCACGAGCAATATTACATGCTGCACAATGTTCCGACATTTTCTTGAGGGTTTCTCCAAAATCGGGAGCAACGATTGCACCGTTGGTCATACCCATACGTTGGACATACTCGTTAAAGATTTTTTGTTTGGTCGGACCTTCATTTTCCGTAGGTTGGAATAGCTTATCGAATGTCGTGAGAGCTCCCGTCACCGATGCAACCTTCGGAGCCATCTTTTTATGATTCGTGTAGTAATCGAGCATAATATCGGCATTCTTGAGAAAGTATTGAGTGAGTTCCTTTCCTTCACTCAGATTACATATGCTACGACGATTGGATTCAATCTGTTTCTCGATATTGGATCGTCGTAGAACGTCTTCAAACGCAAACGAATTGGTGGGAATCGACTCCAATTCGACAGTGAGTTCCTTGACCGCTTTTTCCATGTCGTGAATCGATGTGGGATTCATCTTTTTTCGGATGGATTCCACATGGGTTTGATGAAGAGAGTCTAGGGTTCCTTTCGATTTTGCACAACTCGGTCCCGTGTCACGAGTTTTCTTGACTTTGAAAACATCCGACATTTAGTATGTCTAATGCTTTCGTCTGAAAGTATGTTTTCGGGCGTGGTGGCGACGATGTTTCCGCGTCCTGCGTCCACCTGGACGACTATCTGGAGGTTTAACTGGAAGAGTTGGAGCACTGGATAACGTGTAACTACTTGCTGGAAGGCGGGTGTGTGTTGTTGTATGGATAACCGGAGGCTCGAGAACGGGCATATCCTCTATTGTCAGAGGACCCTGTGTTTCCAGCGCAACCTTGATCGATCTATTGATCACTCTACTCACACGGGGATCGTAGACGAGTCCATCGACGAGTCTACCAAATCCCTCCGGTGTCACTGCCTCGGATGCCACCGCTGCAACACCTTTTGCCGCCGGAACGAGAGCTTTAGTATACACCATGTGCATACCCCACACCGAAGCCGCCCCAAGGAAAAAAGCACCACCCAGCTTCGCGGCGCCGAGGCCAATCGACGTAAGGTTGGTACCTAAGGTAATCATTTCCGATGTACTGAACGCTTCCGGAATGAAGGATTGAATACCTTCCAATAACGCAAGTGTCACAGCCGTGATCTTTGAATTATCAGTTGCCAGATCTCGTAGTGCCATAGTACCCACACCCGCTACCAGAATTCTGTTGACCGCCGTGATGAAGTTCATCCTCTTATCGTCATCAGTTAACGTGTCATTCAATTTTGTTTTGATTTTGTCAATAGCTCCGGAAACATTTTCCGCGGCCTGTTTGAATGGAGCGGCCGCGAGACCGCATAGTGCACCAACAATATCTCCGAATACCCCGCCACCTCGGCGATGAGACCGCCGACGAGAATGTCTCCGTCGTCCACCCGCCACGCCCACCTCCTTAAACTTCGGCCCAAAATGCGCCAAAACCGCCTCCAGCTCTGCCTTTCCTTTCTCGCTGCATGTGAGTCCTTCTGTGGATGCGGCCATTTATTACTTCGATATACAATTTCGCAGAAGGATTGCAAGGATCAGGCAAGACGCGACTCCCCACAACACATATTCAGTCGAGTCTCCCGACCCTTGACCTCCTCGATACGGAGAGGTACGCGGCGGAGCCATCGCAAATCCTTCTTTCGTGGAGGAAGCTGCCGCGACTTCCGATGCTTCAAGACTCGCACGATTTGCCGCGTCTATGCTACATTGCGTCACATTCTCTTCCAGTTCGGGGGTCAGAAATTTGGTGACATTTCCTTGAGAATTTCCTTGGGCGTCCGTGACGGGGCATGAATATGCGTCACACGGTGGAACCCCGTCCATCCATAGACTATTCATGAGTGGTAGAGGACTCATGGCCGCGATATCGCCAAACATACCCGGAATGAGACCCTCTAGATCTCCACCAATTGCATTTCGTAAGGATTCCGGTAGTGCATCTCCACCTCCTAATCGGTTGTCGATATATGACCACCGAGGAACTACACCGCCTCCCGGGGCTTTACACATGCCTCCGGTTTCTACAAATTGGGTGTTTCCTAAGAGTGGTCCGGTCACTAATTGACTCACATAATTGCCAACGGCTCCGGCATTCGTCACTAATTGTCCGAGATCGCCGCTCTCTCCGACGCCCTGTTGTTCCGGCGTCTGGATATTGGCAGTGTAATCAAAGCTCGGTCCGGTCACTCGATCGGCAACATCCGATGCACCCGCGGTAAGACCTCCCCACAAGCTGTTGCTACTTAGCTGGGACATATTGTGATTATACACGCTTTTTTACAAAGTCGTAAACTTGCCGTTTGAAGTGAGGATTCTGGAGTGCACATGGTCGGACACTGACGATCCGGTTGACAATTGCGCTGAGCGGAACACCAAAGGTTCGGCTCACATAGCCAACGGCAAGGGTTACGGATCGGTTCACTCCTGCCTGACAGTGGACAAAGACTGTACGACATGTTGGATCCTTCAGAAAGGTATCCATCGCATCCTTAAAGGCTGGATACCAGCGTTGAAAGATATTCACATTGCCGTCGATAGCGTCAATGGTTCTATATCGGGCAGGACCCATGAGATTACGAATGGCGGGGGGACATGCTTCTTCGGATGCACAATTGACGATATGGGTAATACCGTACCGGTCTAGAAACGACCGACTCAGTGTTTCGCCCGAACCGACCAGAATTCGTGGAAATAGAAACACGGGTGGATCCCCTAGATATCCTCGACTTCGAAACCGTGCGGAATCCAATAAATGAACGAAACTGGAGAAGGTGAGATCCGCCATATTTAATACAGATCTATTCTTTGTAAAACAGATTCTGCAAAGTGAAGAGACGTTTGTTGACCAAGAATGCCAATGACGTTTCGACCGATGTTGGCGGCGACTGCAGATATGTCGAAACTCACGTATCCGGTGTTGTGTACGCCCAAGCTGGATGGGATTCGGTGTATCATTCGGTCCGGGGTTGCCTGTTCACGAACTCTGAAACCGATACCCAATAAGCACATCCAGCGACTTTTGAGTGAATGTCCAGACGATTTGGACGGGGAGTTGATAGTTCCCGGAAAAACGTTCAACGAGATCCAGTCGCTTGTCATGAAGGAATCCGGGCATCCGGATATCGAGTACCACGTCTTTGATATCGTGGAGGACGATGTACCGTATGTCGATCGAATGGAAGCGTTGGGTGAGATCGATTTACCGAGTGTGTGTACAAAAATCTTGCCAGTGGAGATCAAGACCGAGGCGTCCCTCACTGCATACGAGAACGAAATGGTGGACGAGGGATATGAGGGAATTATGATTCGAGATCCCGAAGGGCCGTATAAATTTGGACGTTCCACGGTGAAAGAAGGATATCTATTGAAGTGGAAGCGATTCTCCGATGCGGAGGCGGAGATTATAGGTACGGAAGAGTTGCTGCACAATCACAATGAAGCCGAACTGGATGAACGTGGGTTCACGAAGCGATCTCATCATCGGGACGGAAAAGTTGAATCCGGTATGTTGGGTGCATTTCTGGTACGAGATGGTGAGAAGGTGTTTAAGGTGTCGAGTGGATTGACGGCCAAGGAGCGTATCGAGTATTGGGACATACGTGATACGATGATTGGACAGTTGGTGAAATACAAGTATCAGGAAGCTGGAGCAAAGAGTTTGCCACGGTTTCCTGTGTTTCTAGGAATACGTCATCCTGACGATATATAAAAATAAGATCAATATATAATGGTGAGACAGACGGCGGCGGAGATAGCCGATCAAAACAAAGGAAAACGCGGAGTAGTAAACCGGATATTAGATAGCCAGGACGGAGCGACAGCCCTTGCAGCCGAATGGGGTGTAGTTTTGCCGGATATAACGTCTCTTGTACAGTTCCGAGATCATGTGAAAACAAAGTGTGGGGATCTTGGATTGGTTCCAGACACCCCCAATGATGTACATAAAGCGGGTGCAATTATCATCCAAGAAATCACCGTTCGTATGCTTGAAGCATACGCGAACAAACAAGAATTAAAAGATGAAAATGATAAAAGAAAGTATACACAACGTCTTTCGTATTTTTCAAGTGGCGATTTTATTACGAATTTTACCGTCACATTTCCCACAAGAGACGACGGAGATGAAACCGCCGTGGGAAATAGTTATACTCGATGGTTCAACGACCTTTTTAAGGTTGGGTTTAGTGATTGGAGACCTGGGTATTTAAGTAAGTTAAAGGATCCCGCACAGTGTAAAACGGCTATGGGCTTTACTCAAACCACAGACACAGCATACTTTCAAAACGGCAAGAGGCAATGCTATTTGTGTGGATTACCGATGAAGCAAGGAAAAGGTATAGGCACCATACAATGTGAGCATATTTTACCAGTTGTTTCCGCACTTTCTCATTGGTGGCTAATAAAAAGGGCGACCTATACAGACGAAGAATTATTATGGTTACAAATGGAATATGCATGGTCTCATCAATGTTGTAACATGATGAAATCCAATTATGATTTTTTGTGGTATAATCCGAAAGCCGGAAAGTATGATGTAAATAACGTTGTAATCGAATCAGTCTTAGATACTATAAAGAAAGGTAGGCCCAAACTGAAAGACCCCACTAAGTCGACTCCCGGCAAAAAATATGATTGTGGGAAAATTCCCGACCTGGGTAAAATTGTTATTGACGCAAGAAAACAAGATATCGCCGAAAACAAGATACAACCTATTGTAAACGTAGTCAACCGCAATGTAGATAAACTAGGAGGCTATCAACTCTATTTGTTGTTTATTAAGTTTAAAGTGTTATCGGCAATGACATCAGAAGACTTTCTGACCGCATTAATGGGTGAGGGAGAAGGGGTGGTTATTACGAACAAAGCGAAAACAGAAAAAAAAGAGGCGGAGGCAGCGGCGGAGGCCGTCAAGGCGGCGGCTGCTGCTGCTGCAGCGGAGGCTAAGGAACAACAAATTCAAGCTACCTTAAACAAAGCGATAACAAATGGAGCGAAAATAACGAGGAGGATGGCCGCAGCAACATCACCACCACCACCAACATCAACATCACCACCACCACCAACATCAACACCAACACCAACATCAACACCAATGGTAACGACCGGAGGTATGACGGGAGGTGATCCACTTGAAGAATCTGGATTGCATATTTCAGAAAATTACGACATTGTAAATCAAATTGCAACCAACCTAGACGCAGCCGCTGAAACCCCGACCAAGGTACTCGGTGACCTACCTGTACCACCTGTACCACCTGTACCATACGATCCCATGACTGATCCATTAGAGGAAGAGCCTGATTTATGGAATTTCCCCCCGACGTTTCTGAAGTATATACAGGAGCGTCTACCTAAATTCGACACGTTAAACGATAAAGAAAAAGAATATCTCAAAGAACTAAAACTACCCGTTCCTAGATCCAAGGAAGATAAGGCACTCATTCAATGGTTACCATATGTACTATTTCATTGGGATAAAACCGATGCCGAAAACAAAGATGACATTGACAAGGCGGTAGCTAGTATTCTCGAAATTGAAGGGACTCTACAGTTGGAAGAAGCGGAAAAAGCGGTACAGGCAGCTGAGACGGCAGTGGGCACCCCTGCAGCAGCGATGGAGGAGGACGCCGCTTCTGGCTTCGGTCCCACTTCTGTAGCGACGGGTGCGCAACCCGGGACTCAAGGACCAGCGACAATGAGCGTGGTCGAACCCACACCAGCCGCATTGCCGCCCGGCGCCGCCGCTTCTGGCTTCGGTTCCAGTTCCAGTTCTTCTTCTGTAGCGAGTATGAGCGAGTCGGCGATGGGTGCACAAACCGGGACTCCAGCCGCATCGCCGCCCGGCGCCGCCGCTTCTGTAGCGAGTATGAGCGAGTCGGCGATGGGTGCACAATCCGGGACACCAGCCGCATTGCCGAGCAGAACAGAGAGCGGGTACAACACCGAAGACTTTGTGGATCCGAAGGGTACAGCCGCTGACGCCCCAAGTGTCAGGTATCCCGGGTCTGAGCGCCGCGGCAGAAGCACCAACAGCACCAACAGCAGCGACAAAAGCGACCGCAGCCGCGGCAAAAGCGACAGCCGCGGCAAAAGCGACAGCCGCGGCAAAAGCGACCGCAGCCGCAGCCGCAGCTGGGCCCCCGACCCCGCCGCCCCCTCCGCGGCACAGGACCGGGATCGCAGCCTCCTCGGGTTGGGGCCAGGTTACGTGCAGGAACGTGGCCGCCGCCCCAGGTTGGGTGGAGGTCGTCGCACTCGGAAACCAAAGCCTCGCATTCGAAAACCAAAGCGTCACACTCGGAAACTAAAGCGTCGATCTCGGAAACTAAAGAAACGGCTATGATCATTAGATGAGTGGCTGGAGTAGCATCTGCAGAATATAGATAACGACCACACCCATACCGCCCAAAAATGCCGCACCGTACAGAGACACTACACCCGATCCACTATATGCGTGAGGGATATACCGCAATAACAATGACTGTACTGGCGTTAAAGACAGCAACGCCACACCTAGAAATATGCTCACATACGTAAGTATATTTTTCAGGACACCTTTTACGACGGGTACCGGGAGTACATTCGGAACGGGGGGCGGGGGAGAATACGTCTGCGTCCCCGGGGTCATAACCGGTGTGTACGTGGTCGCCGATGGCAGAGGAGGAGCTGTCTGCGGCGTCCCTCCATTCATCAAGGCATCTAAAGGAGTGCTGTCCATTTTTATGTTACTCGTTGAAATTACATTGAAGGTTCCGACGCGTCTGTGACCCGGAACCGATAACATTTACCGTCTATCTTGGTCACCGCCTGGGTAAGCTCTTCCATATCCACCGCCGGGATCACAAACTCTTTTCGAACTCGATGAAACATCAGAACCGCTACCCCCAACCCAATCACAAAGGAAAATAAGATATTTGCATTCGGATTCTTCAGTATCTCTCGAATCATTTGTGTATCATCGACATCAGATTTAAAGAATCTACCTCGGCAGTACAAGGTACCTCGATAGACCGAATCTGAAAGAACCCATTCTCCACAGCAGGATTCTTAAATATCTGATGAGGACGTGACGGGTCCGGCATCCGACGAGTATTCATAGTGGGAGGAACAAAGACACAACACACAAGAACACCCGCCAAAAATCCGGCAAAGACATACAGTGGGTTAAACATTATCACTTCGGTTCAAATTGTTTTCGGACACGTCGTCGCAGCTTTCGAGTTCCACCCGATTTCCGTGCTGTCCGTGCTTTCCGTGTGTTTCGTCCTTTTTTCACTTCATCTTTTGCTTTTTTAGTTTGTTTCGGATTTTTGTCTCCACGAACGACACCCGCATTCGATGCAATCTCTTCCGGACTTAGGGGTTTTGCCTTGTTTACTTTTCTCGGCTTTGGAAGTACAGGCACCGGTCTAGGTCCCTGTGCAGGTCCCGATCCCGATCCCGATCTAGGTCCCGGTGCAGATGCAGATGCAGATGCGGATGCAGGTTCAGGTCTAGGTCCCGATCCCGATCCCGGTGCAGGTCCCGGTGCAGATGCAGATGCAGATGCAGATGCAGATGCAGATGCAGATGCAGGATATAAGGACTCAACAATATTTTTGGCATCTGTCTTGGGTAGACTGTATTGGTCATCACCAATGCGTAGCGCTTCGTAGTGAACATGTGGAATATCTGCATACATCATGTAATACGGTGTATTCTCGGCAGACTCCTCTGCATCATTCATTAAACTTGTCGAAGTTGTCGCAAACACTATACCCCGAATATTGAAGAGCTTACAGAGCAACCCGATATCGGCATCGATTAAAAAGTATATTTGACCCGGTCCCGATGAACTATTCACCGTTTTTTTGATGTTGTTGATGTCGTTGATGAGTTTGTTGATGGGGTTGTTGATGGGGTTGTTGAGGTCCGGGTCTGGTCCTGAAGGAAAACGTTTCGAAAGCATCTCCGGCAACAGAACACGTCGTGCATACTTCACAAACTGTTTTTTGTGATCTTTCGTGAGGAGGGGATCTTCCTTGAGGAGGCGAAACTTGGGACTGACTGCGATAAACAATGCGTGAACACCACAATCTCCATCGTCGACCGTTTTCATTCGATGTATCCTCTTCTCAGCAAATATCCGTATGAGGACAGCATCCGTCATCGGTGGATTATCTACAGTTGGAAGTACTTCGTTATCACCAGGATAAAGTGCACCCACCAATGCATCTAGATTGGCGATCGTCGGATTATTGACAAGTGTGTCCTTCAGAGTTTTGATTTCATGAGAGCCATCGATTAAGGTTTTGACTTCTCTATCTGGATCTATAGTAGGCAGTTCAAAACCTGGCTCACCGCTCGACGGTCGAGTCGATGTGCTCGAAGATAGAGTTCGTTCAACCTTCTCTAGCTTAGCTGCTGCGATGGCTATTGCCTTTGCCGCCTTTGGGTTGGCACTCCCTTCGGATTCTCGCACAGCCCGAAATCGTTCTCGGAGTCTTTCAAAGAAAGACCGTATCGTGGCTGCCCATGAAGCAGCCCCCGGAGGTACGTTTGACCCTTGTGCTTGTGCTGGTGCTGGTGCTGCTGCTGCTGCTGCTGCTGCTGCTGCTGGTGCTGCTTCTGCCGCGGCTCTGGCGGCCCTTGCAGAAAACGCTGCCGATAAAGCAAACCCCCGATTTACGTTTGACCCTGGTGCTGGTTCTACTGCTGGTACTGCTGCTGGTACTGCTGCTGGTACTGCTGGTTCTACTGCTGGTACTACTGCTGGTACTGCTGCTGGTACTGCTGGTACTACTGCTGGTACTGCTGCTGGTACTGCTGGTTCTACTGCTGGTACTGCTGCTGGTACTGCTGCTGGTACTGCTGCTGTTTCTACTGCTGTTTCTACTGCTGGTACTACTGCTGGTACTGCTGCTGGTACTGCTGCTGGTACTGCTGCTGGTTCTGCTGCTGCTACTGCTGTT
>Ga0214923_10000921_pt1 | contig 43192 bp, 41 predicted proteins | sample LL1510_MetaG_FD_177993 | JGI IMG/M metagenome (GOLD analysis project Ga0214923, IMG submission 177993) | Freshwater microbial communities from Lake Lanier, Atlanta, Georgia, United States - LL-1510 | ecosystem: Environmental > Aquatic > Freshwater > Lake | place: USA: Georgia | collected... | reverse complement strand
GAATCAGTACAAATCAATATCTGCAGTCATTACAGGAAAATCAACAGGTATATGAATCATATGTTGGCTTCTCTCTAAAATGTAGAATTTGGCAGTTGCGATTACGTTCTTTACACTATGCATTACAAACATATCCCGGGAAATTATTATTTCGGATGAAACAAAAATTAGGAGGTGAGAATTGGTAGTAGGTGCAACTAGTTTTTTATAGCAATTCTTCCAGTATCATCTATTCTATTCAGCAATATTTCCGGATTTTTTTCACCAATATATTCGTCAACGGCTTTTCTGGATCCTCTCCAAAAGCCATAATCATCAATAATTAATACTCCTTTAGATACCAAAAGGGGATAAAGATGTACCATTTCATGTTTGGTTGATTCATACCAGTCGGTATCTAACCTTAAGAGTGCTATATTCCCGGGATTGGCAGATGGTATTGTTTGGAGGACATCTCCTTCTATAAAATGTATATTTTCAGTTGGATATCCTGTGCTGTAAATATTTTTTTTAACCATTTCGAGTGATGAATACGCCCAAACCACGCTATCTTCTTTTTGATTTGCATCTTGCTTTAATAACGATGCTGCTCCTTCACCTTGATAAGACTCATCAGCTTCTGTAGGTTCTGTCATTCCTGCATAAGTATCAAAGAGATATAATTTACGATCATTTATGCCCAGTTTCTGTAAAGTAATGGCTGCAGCCATCATACTTCCTCCTTTCCACACACCACATTCAACCAAATCGCCTGGAATATTATTAGCAACAATATATTTAACTGCTTCAATTAAACAATACAATCTCTCATTGCTTGTCATAGTGAAAGGCTTTACCTGCTCGATAATCTCTTTATGAAATGGTTCAAAATCTGCCGGAAATTCAGATTGATTGGCATTTAGATTGAGAAAACGCTTAATTAAACGGATAGGACGAAAAGGAAGGCTCATTGTAGGATTCGTTTTAAATGATGTATAACTTGTGAAGGTTGAACTGAATGATAGGGAATTGATACCGTATAAGTATATTTTGATGCAATGATTTTTGGATCTTGTAAATCTTGTTGAATGGTTTCGGGATAGATGGCAACTACATGCGGCGCCAATTCATTTGGATAAGGTGCAAATCTTCCATATTGCGACCCATTATAAATACCCAATACCTTACATTCCACAGCTGCTGCCAAGTGAACAGATCCGGTATCTACTGTTATCAGCACTTCTGCACGATGTAAAACAGTTAATAATTCGGGAAGGCGGGTAGCTCCTGTAAAATCTGTTACAGTTCCTGAAAATATTTTTTTGATTGCTTCTGCATATATTTTATCTGCATTTCCGCCACAAATAACAATGCCATATCCATAATTTTGCAAACAATACTGGGCTACCTCCGCAAAATAGGCAGCTGGCCAAATTCTATGTTTACTTCTGGATCCGGGAAAAATTACCACAAATTTTTCAGGCAATGCTATCGACAGTGCCGGTAACTTCGCTTCGGGAATTTGCCATTGTATATGCTTAATTGATTTTCCGGTAACGTGTTCTGTAAACAGACAGTTCCGCTTTAATTCGAAAAGGGGAGTGGTTGGGCCTTCCCAGGTATTTGTATATAAATCCTCGTCATACCCTTCATCATAGGGCCGACAATTTTCCTTATTTGGTAACATGCCAATATTTTCGAGGGCTTTGGCAGCTTTTACGATGGCATCATCATTCCGTTTATCTCTCGAATAGGTAGGATTGATAACAATTCTAAACCCTTCTTTGTAAACTTTTTTCAAAAATTGAAAACGATAGAAAATATCAGATTTGAATTGAGATTTATCTAACCATATTGTACTACCAAAAAGTTCATCATCCAGTTGCTCGTATAATGATCGCCAGCTATTATTTCCACAAAGTGTTATTTCCATTCCAGTTAAGCGCTGCCAGTTGCATAATCCGGAAATAAAGGGTCTCCATAACATATAATCCCCAATTTCATCAACCCTAATAATTAGTACCTTATTTGCATGTATTTTTCTGCTACCTATACGGGCCATCCAGCCTATTAGGTTGTATATAATATCCTTTATGCGATTTAACATGCACAAAAATCTTTAATTTGCTTCACCAACCGTAACATATGGTACCCTACAACTTCAATCCTTCAATTAAACACCCACTTTACTGGATACGGAAGGGCTTATACAACAAAATTAACCTTTACAGCGGAGAATTAAGTGGTCGTTTAATGGATTTTGGATGTGGGGCTAAACCTTATCAGTCACTTTTTACCAAGGTTACCGAATATATTGGGGTAGATTATTCAGGGGAAGGGCATGATCATGCGGATGAAAACATTGATGTGTACTATGACGGCAAAACTTTACCATTTGCAGATGCCTCATTTGATTCAATTTTTTCCAGCGAAGTGTTTGAGCATATTTTCACGCTCCCTGAAATACTAACTGAACTTCATCGAGTACTGAAACCTGGAGGAAAAATGTTGGCTACATGCCCATTTGCCTGGGAAGAACATGAAATACCAGTAGATTTTGCCCGATATACTCGATTTGCTTTACAGGATATGTTGCAAAAAGCAGGGTTTTCAATTGTTATGTTTGATAAAAGCGGCCATACACTTTCAGCACTGCATCAGTTGTTTATGGTTTATCTGCATGATGAGTGGGTTCATCGTGTATGGTTCTTTTCAAAATTTAGCTTGTTTAAGAAACTCGTTCGTCAAGGATTGGTTCCGGTGTTGAATGGTTGGTTTTGGCTTTTGGATGGATTTCTTCCAAAGTCGGATAAATTTTATCTAAACACAATTATGCTGGTTGAAAAAAAATAGATGAAAAAAATTCTTTATACAGTTTGTTCTGCCAACCATTTGGCACATTGCAAAACGATGACTGATTCTTTTGCTGCATTTCATCCCGATTATTCAATTATCATAGGGTTAGTAGATAAAGTTGATAATCGGTTTGCTATTGAACAATTCAAACCTTACGAGATCTGGGAAATTGGTAACATGCAAATTCCCGATTTCGAAGCCATCATCGGGCGATATTCGGTAATAGAGTTGAATTGCGCAATGAAGGCATTTGTTGCACAAGCTATTTTCGCAAGGGATTATCCAGATATACTCTTGTATTTGGATTCAGATATGTGGGTGCATCACCCTTTAACTGTTGTAGAAAGTTTATTACTTCAACATTCGATACTAATTACTCCCCATTTTACGCAACCACTTCCCGATAATCTATATCTACCATTAGAGAGAGATTTATTACGTTCAGGAGTGTATAATGCTGGTTTTATGGCTATGACCCGTTCTGCCACTACCGATAAATTTTTGCACTGGTGGTCTGGACATATGAAGGAGGAGTGTTATTATAAGTTTTCTGAGGGAATGGGTGTGGATCAGATTTGGTTGAATTTAGTACCGATGTTATTTCCCGAAGCGGGTGTATTTCACCACCCGGGTGCAAATGTTGCTTATTGGAATGTTCATGAAAGGCATTTAACGGAAAATGGACAAATGATTATGGTGAATGATGCTTATCCGCTTTTATTTCTTCATATCAGTGGATATAATTTTGATAACCCCGAATTACTTTCACGTCATCAAACAAGGTTTCAACTTGCAGCATTGCCTGTTTGGAAGCGGATGTTTTCCCAATATCAACAACTGGTTATATCGAATGGATATGAAAAATACCATACGCTTCCTTGTTTATATGCTACTGCTCCCACAAAATCTTTAGGTATTATGAAAAAGATTAATCAGTTATTGAAACCTATGGGAATAAAAATATCCAAACATTCAGATGATTAATTATCTTTAAAAATTTACAGCCATCCTTTACTTTTTGAGCATTACCCTTACTGTATAGTTGGCATAATTTTCGAATTCAGCCCATGTAATATCACCCTATGAGAAAAAATCCTTTTCTTTTTTTTAAGTTATTGTTTTATCGAATTTCCGGTGATACGCATTGTGCAGCCTGTGATTTCAAGGGTAAACAAAAACAAAAAAATGTTCTGTGGAGCGATTTAATCAATGAATGGGAGCTTACACCAGAATGGACACATTGGTTTAATCTTCGGGAAGGGCAGTATTGTGTTAACTGTAAATGTTGTGCAAGAACCCATCAGCTTTCTGAAGCTCTTTTGCAAGAATTGGCAAACGTTTCAGGAACGCTTTATACAAGTTTGAATGAGGCATTTAAACAGCAACAAGTTCAAGCGCTTAAGATTGCCGAAATTAATTCATTGGGTAATATTCATCCATTTCTTGCACAATCATCCAATTTGTGGTATTCGGAATTTTTGTCTACGAATCCGGATATTCGATCCGAAAATTTAGCATCTCTCAGCTATTCAGATAATTTTTTTGATCTGGTGCTTACATCAGAAACGCTGGAACATGTTCCGAATATTGATAAAGCCTTTTCAGAAATTCATCGTGTTTTAAAACCTGGTGGAAAGCATATTTTTACCACGCCCGTAGTTTGGGATCGTCCTTTAACCCGCATCCGGGCATCTATGTTGGATAATCAGGTTATACACCATTTTCCACCCAGTTATCATGGTTCGAAAACAAAAAATCAATCAGATTATCTGGTTTTTTATGAGTTTGGAGCCGATTTGGTTGATCGATGTAAACTGGCAGGATTTCAGGTTGAGTTATTACGAAATCAACATAATCCATCCCTAGTAACTTTCATAACAACTAAGCTGTAGCAGATTGCTTGGTAATTTTTAATACCATTACCACATTATAATCAATATCGCAATTGCTGCTAAATATTTCCTTGTACTGAATGTCTTTCAGTGCATCTAATTGTTTCTTCATGTATTGATATCCCATATCAGCATGAACATGGTAGGGGTTCATTTCAATGCCAATTTCTCTGCAATACACTTCATAAGCAGGCTGATCGGGGAATACCAAAATTAGATTTCCTCCGCTTTTTAAAATACGAGTAAACTTCTTCAGGGCATCTGAAGTATCGGCAAAATCTTCTATCAGATGACTGGTATATACGTAGTCATAAGTATCATCTGGAACCGGAATAGAATCTTTGATTACATCACAGGGAATATCTACCATATCTTTTCCAGCATAGGCATAAGGTTGAGGAAAATCAATACCATCGCAATTGGATTTAGAAACCTTATCCCCACCAAAACCAATATCACAACCTTTTCCAACACAATAGGGTAATACCCATTTTCTTACCTTGGATGTTTCAGAAGGATGTTGAAACCGAATTCCGAACCAGCGAGATAGGGTTCCTTTTATTTTTCGCTCCCGGATATATGTCCAGCTATATTTCATAAAATTCTAATGATTTAATAAACCTTTTAATGCATCAATTCTGAATTGAATAACCGGCCAACATTTGGATGAATGTCCTTGCAGCAAATATCCAATCGCCAGCAAAAAGGATGCTCCCAATTTAAACAGGTATTCCAATATCTTGAACAGATAGGCAAATAAACCCTTTTCCAGCATACGCACCCTTTCTCCTCTTCCAATACCACTGGCTACCCGGTACATGTATTCGGGTGTAAGCTTTGCTGTTTCTACTACATGCTCAACTCTTATGGTTGGATCGTAATAAATCACATTACCTAATTCCATAAGCCTGAAAAAGAAATCTTTTCCTTCACCACCAATGCGAAGGGTTCCGGAAACGCCGGGAAGTTTAGTATTAAACCCACCAATCCTATGAAAATCTGCTGTTTTTACAATCATATTCGATTCGAGAGGATATTTGCCCTTTCTAAAAGGAGTGCGTTCTTCGCTATAATGAAAATGTCCTACCAATGAGGAAACAAAATGACTCATCCATTTAGGTTCAGCTGGTATATACCTTGGAATAATTCTTCCGCCTAATCCACCTGCCTCCGGAACTTCTTTAAAAAATTGTATGATGTTCTTTAAAAAATCTATTTCTGCTATCGCATCATCGTCCATAAAACATAGTAGGGGAGCTTTGGCTATGGCAGCTCCTGTATTTCTGGCAAAGGAAGCTCCCTGCCTGGGTTCCAACAAATAAGTAAACTGTGTTTCGGGATGTGCAGCAATGAATTCCCTGCAAATATCGGCTGTATTATCCGTAGAAGCATTGTCCACAATAATTACTTCGTACCTAGTAGCTTCCAGGGTTTGGTTATACAAACTTAGCATGGCTTCGCCAATATATTTTGCCCGGTTAAAGGAACAAATTACAATCGATATTTCCGGATTATCTGCTAACATTTGTTTGCAAAGATAAGAGTGCGTTTTGAACAATATTGGGCAAACTGAATTCCTGATAAAATTCGAGAGGAATGCGCCATTTTACTGTTGATTGCGTAACGGCAATCATTTGATTAGTGAAATCTTCCCAATCATAATCACGAACACTCACCAGCACTTTTTGTAATGTAGGGCGTTCAAGACCTTTCATTCCAGAACGGGTACTAACTGTCGGTAAACCATGTGAAAGTGACTCAATAATTTTAGTTTTGATTCCAGAGCCCAATGTTACCGGGTTAATAAAGCAATCCGTTCCTTCCCAGTACAAATCAATGTTTTCTTGAAATCCCAAATAATGTATTCGGGGTATATTTGATAAAACCTTTTGCCATGCTAAAGATAAACCCGACCCGGTTATGATAATCTGAAATGAAATGTTTTTCAATTCCAATCGGGGAACGATATCATAAACAATGGTTCTTATTGCTGCCACATTCGGCGCATAATTAAGCGAACCATTAAAATAATATAAAATATCTGTTTGGGAAACTTGTAATAATGAAAGTAAGCGTTCTCTTTGCTGTAATCGGACTAACTTATCCGGTTCACTTCTTAGTAAAGTACCATAAGTTGTAACAGCAGATTTTTCAGGAGAAACATTCCATTTTTTGGTAGCATATTTCAAGTCGTTTCTACTTATCCACCAATTATAATGTGCTTGCCTGTGTATACGACTTTCATATTTTTCGTAAAGCTTGCTATACCATCTTCCCAAATCGTGGAAGCGATGGGTTTCGATATTATGGGAGCGAATAATGAATGGAACTCCACTCAGCTTACTTAAAAGCATGGCAAACCAGGCATAATACGAATGATCTACCAGTAAACAGGTTATGTTTTTTTGTTGAATTAATCTGCGAATTTTATACAACAAGAACAGATTTAACCAGCTAAGCAATCCCGAATACAAAATAGGAACGGTGGAAATAGTTGTTTCCCCACTCACTTCATTATCCCTCGAAACCAAAAGTGTTAGTGAAACCCTTTTATTTAATTCTGCATAAAATGTAGCGATACTTTGCTGACCACCATTTTCGGCGGGATAAATTTTATACGAAACAATTCCAAATAAATTGCTGATATCAGGATGGGTCAATTCGCTCACGATTTTTATTCATTTTTACAAAAGCAGCAATTAATAAAAGCCAAATCAGAACGGAAGAAATTATTCCGGCTTTACTACTATTGTAAAAAGAAGCAGGTTTAAATTCAAATGTTATTCTGTGTTTCCCGGCTGGAATTACCAATCCTCTTAGCACATAATTGGTTCGAATAATGGGTGATTCTTTTCCATCTATTGATGCAACCCAACCATCGGCATAATAAATTTCACTAAAAACACCAAAGCCTCTTGTGTTCGATTCGCTGGTATATTCAATTATATCATTGTCGTTATATAGCAACTGAATTCGGGCAGTTGAATCAGTAGTCTCCGGAAGCATGCCAATAGTTGTTTTATCTTTTTCCAGCACCAGCGCAGTGTCTTTGGCCTGCAGGTAAGTGAGGGCTGTCATGATTTCTGCTGAAGTTTTCTTGGTTTCTACATTTTTCACAAACCAGGCTGCTCCTAAAGCATCTTCATTTGTTTGAAGGGAGATACTTTCTCCCTGATTTCTGGGAGGAAGTATAATATACTTTGCATTTAGCATATTGAGTGCGGTTGCACAATCGGGGAAATTATTGAATTGCTTTTCAATTAAATCCTGATAAATACTCAATTTGGCAGGATGATAACCACCTATAGACTTGTGGAAATAGGCGGATAAGGCGCCAAAATTGAACGCTCCCGATAAACCAGTAGTTAAATCTAAAACCCGATAGTTTCCGGTATCTTTTAATATTTGCTGATCAACGGGAGTTGGATCGAAAGAGGCTTTATATTCAGTCCCATCTTGATAATTTTCTTCATTTAAATATTTTACATTCACCATCATTACATCAATGAATGCAAAAAATGCAATAACTGAAATGGCGATAACAGGTTTGAGTTTCTTTTTAATAATAGCCCAGCACATACCTGCCGCAACTAAAATTAAACCTAAACTACGTAAAAGTGAACCTAAAAAAAGATCCTTTCTATCTTCCCGAATGCCATTCACAAATGCACGAACCGGACCTTCAATGGCTTCTTTCTGTTGTGCGTCTTTAATGCCACTGATTTGTTTCAGTAATAGTCCATCGCTCGTATCACTCGAAAAGTCTGCAGAGAAGTAAATAATGATGGCAAATAAGAAAATCCCAATGGTTAGCAGAAGTCCTTTTCTATATTTTTTCCATAATTCTTTTGGATCAGCCTCATCACTCATTTTTTGTAATCCCATTACTGCCAATATGCATAACAATAATGTAGGAATAACTAATATCATACTAGGCGCTCTGAATTTGTTATATAATGGAAGATAATTCAGTAGTGCCCCAGTAAATCCTTCAAAATATTTGCCCCAACTCATGAAAATCGTTAGCAATAAGGTAGCCAGGATCCAACCCAGGTGTTTTCGTTCGATGAAAAATAGAGATACCAAGGCCAGAAAACAAATGATTGCTCCGGCATAGGGTGGTCCGGAAGTGCCTTCATTGATTCCACCCCAATAAAATGGAAAACCTGCCAGTTGTTGAGCCAATTGGGCAGGCATTTGCTGGAGGGCTTCTATAGCTTTTGATTTATCTTCCGGCACCTGTCGGTTATCACTTCCACCTCCGTACATCTGTGGAAACATCAATACCAATGTTTCTGAAGGGTAGATGCTATAGCTTAACGCATAATCTTTACTCAAACCTGTTTTGGTTACCTGGCCTTTTTCAGCTGCCAGTTCACTCCCTCCTCTGATGGTTGCTTTGGAATAGCTATAGGTTGTAAATAAGGTTACTGCGTTTACCATAACTCCTAACCCTGCACCAACTATTACCAGCACCACAGATTTGTATAAATGTTTCCAGTCTTTCTCCAAAATCCATTGTATTCCCAATCCAACACTCATTATAAGTGCCATAATAAGGGCATAGTAAGTTATCTGCAGATGATTGGCGGCCACCAGAAGTGCGGTGAATACAGCAACCAGCGCTGTACCTAACCAATAGTTTCTTTTTTCATATAATACCCATAATGCTGCAAAGAAAGCGGGCAAATAGGCAATCGCCTGCATCTTGGTGTCATGCCCAACAGCCACAATTATGGAGTTGTAAGTTGCATACGCATATGATAAAGCTCCGGCAATTCCAATTACTACCCGGGCACCTAACACTTGTGTCAACAGATAGAAACATACACAAGCCAAAAAGAAAAAACTAATCGGTTTGGGTAAATGTAGGGTGAGTATCTCGTTTATATAACCAATAGAAACCGGGTTTTCGCCAACACTTGTAATTTGAAATGCTGGCATTCCACTGAAAATTCCATTTGACCATAATGGGAAATGACCATGCTTTTCTTTATAAACGAAAGAATTTTGAGCCATACCCTTCCACTGGGTTACATCCATTTGTTGTATAACCTTCCCCTGTAGAGTTGGTTTACAATATATGAGCGCAACAACTAAAAAAATTCCGATTGCCAGTAAATGGGGTGCTACCTTATTCCAAATTGTTTTTTTCATCTTTTTACACTTAATTCCGGCAAATTAATGGTATTTTACCTCATTCTTTGTATGAAGTGGACTTTATTTTTATTTCGAATTGCCCTGATCACCAATGCCTGTTTTATATTAACAGTTGTTTTACGATGGATTGATATTTCAATCATTCCGTTAACTATTATGAGTACGCTGGTAATTGCTGGTTGGGTGCTGGCACCTTTTGTAAATACTGCTTTATTAGTTTTGGCAATATTTTCACCTAAACCATCCCCTGCAGTACTCACAAAAGCATACCAATTAATCTATATATTATTTTTATTAATTGAGCTATTATTTATAAATAAAATTTTATGATTCAATCGATTTTAAAGGATAAGCCCACCCGATTATTTATCTCCATTTGTGCATTTTTTGTTGCGAATGCCCTTATTGCAGAATGCATTGGTGGTAAAATATTCTCACTTGAAAAGTTGTTTGGTATTCAACCATCAAATATTACATTGTTTGGTCAGTCGGGATTATCATTTAACTTAACCTGTGGCGTGTTGCTATGGCCTTTGGAATTTGTGATAACAGATATCGTTAACGAATTTTACGGACCCACAGCTGTAAAACGTATCAGTTATACAGCAGTGGTATTAATAAGCTATGCATTTATTATGTTTTATGCTGCTATTCATATTCCCCCGGCCGATTTTTGGATAGGTTCTAACACTGCTGAAGGAATCAATAACATGCAAAATGCCTTTTCCGGGATATTCGGACAAGGCATGTGGATTATATTGGGAAGTTTAACCGCATTTTTGGTAAGCCAGATAGTAGACGTAATGGTGTTTCATCGAATTAAAAAAGCAACGGGCGAAAAATGGATTTGGCTGAGGGCTACCGGATCAACTTTGGTTAGTCAGCTAGTTGATAGTTTTGTTGTATTATTCATTGCCTTTAAAATAGGGAAGGGGTGGAGCTGGCAGCTGGTACTGGCCATCTGTTTGGTTAACTACTTATATAAATTCACCATGGCAGTGGTACTAACCCCTGTAATTTATATTGTAGAAAATCGCATTGAAAAGTATTTAGGACCGGATGTTACCCGCAAAATGAAAAGAGCTGCTATGGGTAAAAATGAAGAACCCTTTACTAATATTCCCGCTGCCGGATAATGTCCATCACCACTTTATCAATCGGTAAAGTCATGGTATCGGGATGAATTTCATCCCATTCAATCCAGCGAAATACTTCAGATTCTCCCTTTGGGTCGGCAATTTGGTGGGGAGCAAAATCAAATGGCTTCTCTTTTACGGGTAAATGTATTGCACCTTCCGGGTGAACATAGTAATAAATAGAGATAATTTGATCGGTATGATTAAATGCTGAAATCTGAAAAAAATCGGTGGTGTATAGATGATTCCCCACTTTAACTTCTAATCCGGTTTCTTCCCTGAACTCTCTTTGAAGGCATTCGCGGGTTCCTTCTCCAATTTCTAATCCACCCCCGGGAAGTTTAGTAATATATTGTCCGCGGATAAACTCATCGCTTACCAATAAACGGTTTTCCTCATCAAGTAAAACTCCATAAACCCGAACATTGAACAAAGCCATATCAAAACCATTTTTTCTTCATAAAATACCAACTGATGAATACTGAAACCAGTAAAGATAAAATCACCGGTATATAGAATGCATGAGGGGAATGCATATAAGGGATGTCCACATTCATTCCATAAACGGCTGCAACCAGTGCTGGTAAGGATAATATGATAGTGATAGAAGTAAGTCGTTTCATTACCGCATTCAAATTATTGCTAATTACGCTCGCAAATGCATCCAGGGTACTGGTAAGTATGTTGGTATAAATATTGGCCATTTCCAGGGCCTGACTGGTATCAATGATGAGGTCGTTGAGGAGTTCCTTTTCTTCCTCATTCATTTCTAAAAAGTTGGTTCTCTCCAGTTTCATCATCAGCAGCTCATTACTTCTAAGGGCAGTAACAAAATAAACCAGGCTTTTCTGAATTCGCATGAGGTTTAGCAAATCCTCATTGCTATTACTTTCGTATAAGCTATTCTCATACTGATTCCGGCGGTGATTGATTTCTTTTAGGAATTCCATGAAGTTCTGGACTACCTTTTCAAACACCTTCAGAATCATGATATTCTTTTTATCGGGGTGTCTTTTTTGAAATGAGTTCAGGAACTTTTTGATAGCTCCGTTATCGAAAGAATTTACGGTAACAATTTGGGTTTCCGTTAAAATGATGCAGATGGGAATGGTAATGTAAAATGCATCGCTATCATTAAATGAATTGTTTTCAGTGGGTGTTTTGATTACCATGAATTTTACTTCATCCTCTTTTTCAAAACGAGGACGTTCATCAATATCCAACGAATCGCGGAGGAATTCGATGGGGATATTCAATTGATGACTTAAATCAACAAACTCCTCCTCTCTAAATGGAGGAACCAAATTCACCCAAACTCCTTTTTCGGGTTGATTAATTTCTATGGTTTGTCCCTGACTATTTTTGAAATATTGAATCATCTTAGCTTTCTTTAAATGGTTAGGGATTGAGTTGAATGGATCCTTCAAAAACACGGGTGGCAGGACCGCATAGCCAAATTTCTTCGAATTGATGGTCATCCTTTCTTATAAATTCAACTGCCAGTTCACCACCACGGGTGAAAATGGGAATTCGGTAATGACCGGGTTCTTTGGGGGCAAAAACCAGAGCTGCCGCAGTTACTCCTGTTCCGCAGCTTAGGGTTTCGTCTTCAACTCCGCGCTCATAAGTGCGAACCCATAAACCATTGGAAAGTTTCTGTACAAAATTTACATTAATTCCCTTTTCTGCAAAACGTTCGCTGTAACGAATCTTCTTTCCAGCATCGAAAACTGCAACTTTGTTTATATCCTCCACCTGTTGAACATAGTGTGGAGAACCTGTATTTAATATAGTATCCTCTTGATATTTTTCTAATTTTTCAACGGGATTCATCTTTAAATGTACCCAATTGTTGTTGAGATTGAGAGTAGCTTCATGCAAACCATCAACAGCCCAGAATAAATAGGAATCTTTTTTGATTCCCATGTCATAGGCAAATCTTGTTAAACATCTTCCACCATTACCACATAAACTACCTTCTTTTCCATCGGCATTATAATATTTCATTTCAAAATCATAACCTACTTTTTCCAGTAAAATCATTAATCCATCGGCCCCAATTCCCAAACGCCTGTTACAAAGAAACGCTATTTGTTTTTCATTGAGATTTGGATGTTGATTTCTGCCATCCATTACGATAAAATCGTTTCCTGCTCCCTGATATTTATAAAATGTAATCATGAACGTTTATATTGGAAAATTTTAGCAAAGATGCACTGAAATCGCTTATTCTGATGTAATTGACTCACTGATAATTTGCAAAGTTTTTTGAATGAGTTTATCTACAGTTTCTCCTGCCTGCTCGCTAAATTGCTGAACAACCCTATTGGCAACAATGGCACTTAAACTCAGGCATTGATGACCCATTAGTTTTCCCAACCCGTAAATACCACTCGTTTCCATTTCAAAATTTGCAATCCTATTTTGTCCATATCTAAAATGGGTGAGGGTTTCAATAAGGGTTGTATGGGCTGTGTTTAGCCGAAGCACTCTACCTTGCGGACCATAAAATCCGGGCGTAGTGATCGTAATTCCTTGATGAAAACCACCCACAAAATTTTTTAAGAGATGCATTCCGGCAGTAGTTATATAAGGCTGAATTCCTATGGTATCAATTTTAGTATGTTGAACAAAAGCCTGTAATATTTCTTGATCTGCAGGGGGTGTATTTCGTTGATAAAATTGTAAAAGATTATCAATGCCAATCCCGTGAGTACTGGCTACAAATGAATCTACCGGAATATCGGCCTGTAAAGATCCGGCTGTTCCAATGCGAATGATTTGTAACGATTTTGGATATTCCCTTGGAAGACGGGTTGTAAAATCAATATTCGCCAGGGCATCCAGTTCATTTAGTACAATATCAATATTATCCGTTCCAATTCCAGTAGAAACAACTGTAATTCTCTTATTACCTAAATAACCTGTATGTGAAATAAACTCCCGGTGCTGTTGTTGTATCTCTAGTGAATCAAAATACTTACTCACAGAAGATACTCGATCCGGATCGCCTACTGTAATGATGAGGGGGGCTAATTCTTCCGGCCGAAGATTTAGGTGGTAAACTGCTCCCCGGTTATTGATGATAAGTTCACTGGATGCAATGGGCTTCATACCTATATTTTCCACAAAATTCGGCTTTAATTGTTTTACGAATGTAAATTTCCTTTCTTTGTAGTAAGTTTGTAGTTAAATAGTAATGTTTACTATTTATTAATCGGTTCCGTGGCCGAGTGGCTAGGCAGAGCTCTGCAAAAGCTTCTACAGCGGTTCGAATCCGCTCGGGACCTCACCCAAAGCCCCCAAATTGGGGGTTTTTTTCTGAAAACACCGCCCTATGAAATATGCACATTGGATTGGAACGGTTGCTTGTTTACTGCTGATAGCCGGAGTTTTCATGCCCTGGGTGTATATACCTTCTGTTTCATTAACGGTGAGCGGTTGGCATGCAGAAGGTACCCAATTTGGTAAGCCTGGTTTGGTTCCCCTCGTTTTTAGTGGGCTGATGATGGTACTTTTTCATATTCCCAGAGTATGGTCGAGATTAATCATACTGATTTTGGCAACTTTACAATTGGCCTGGATGATCAGGAACTATATTCTGCTCACTTCTTCATTTATTGGAGAAGTACCAGAGAAATCAGTTTACTTAATTTCCATGGTTCCATTATCTATTCTAATTCTTCTTATGGGAATTTTTGCAAAAACACCTATCAAACAAAATTCACCTATTAATTAGCTTTCTCCTTCCATTTCTTCCAATGCCTCTCGGATTAAGGCTACAGCATCTACAATCTGTTCCTCGGTAATGATTAGGGGTGGGGCTAATCTGATTTTATCTCCATGAGTAGGTTTTGCCAGCAATCCTTTATTCATCATTCGTTCGCAAATTTCTAAGGCCGCATTTGAATTGGGATGTTGTATAACAATTGCATTCAGTAAACCCTTTCCTCTCACTTCCCTGATAAATGGAGATGGTAAGTCATTTAATAATTTTCTGAGTAGCTGCCCTTGCTTTGCTGCATTTACTATCATATTATCGGAAATCAATACCCGTAACGATTCCATCGCAACTGCACAAGCCAGCGGATTTCCACCATAGGTTGAACCATGTTCTCCCGGATGGATAGTTAACATGATATCATCATTTGCAAGTACAGCTGAAACGGGTAAGGTTCCTCCACTCAGCGCTTTTCCTAAAATCAAAATATCTGGTTTTACATTTTCATGATCGCATGCCAGCATTTTTCCTGTTCTGCCTAATCCGGTTTGAATTTCATCAGCAATCATTAGTACCTGATATTGGCTGCATAATTCCCGAATGCCACTAAGGTATCCGGAATCGGGAATAACAACACCGGCCTCTCCCTGAATGGGCTCAAACATGAATGCTGCTACATTTGTGTCTTGAAAAGCCTTTTCCAGCGCTTGTAAATCATTATAGGGAACTGAAATAAAGCCCGGCATAAAGGGTCCAAATCCTGCATAACTGGATGGGTCATTGGAAGATGAAATGGCAGCAAGGGTTCTTCCCCAAAAATTGCCTTCTACAAATACGATGATAGCCCGATTTTCTGGAACCCCCTTTTTCGTGTAAGCCCATCTCCGTGCAAGTTTAATAGCGGTTTCTCCGCCTTCCACTCCGGTATTCATTGGCAAAACCTTATCAAATCCGAAGAGCTGTGTTATGTACTGAGCATAAGCACCCAATTGATTGTTATGAAATGCCCTAGATGTTAGGGTAAGTTGGGCTGCTTGTTTCTGAAGGGCGGTAATAATAGCTGGGTGACAATGACCTTGATTTACAGCAGAATAACCACTGAGAAAGTCAAAATATCTTTTTCCATCCACATCCCAAACAAAAACTCCCTCTCCTTTTTCCAAGACAATTGGTAGTGGATGATAATTGTGCGCTCCAAATTGTTCTTCCAATTGGATATAGTTCCGGGTATTACCCGATATTATAGGTGTAAACATTTTTTAGTAAATAGGTGAAAAAAATTGAAAATCAGAAATCAGTAAACAGACCCTAGAAGGGATGGTCTAAAAAATCTAAATTGCGGCAAAGAAAACACATACTTTACTGATAAAACATAAAGGTAATCATTTACATTTACCCTACATAATTTTTCAATTTCAAAAGACTGTTTATGAAATGGTTAAAAAAAGTATTATTCAGCTTGCTGATACTAATAGTAGTTTTTTCAGTGTATGCGCTTGCAAGCGGAAAAACCTATCTTTTTTCAGTTGTTATACACAATTTTGCAAAAATTGATGATTATCAATTTTTTACCAATCAAACAGTTGCTTCAGGAAATCCTCAGCCATGGCCTGTTTCGGGAAAATACAATCAGTCGTCCGTACCTGATAGCACCTTACAGTTGCTGGAAGAACTTCAAACAGTTGCCTTGGTAAAAATTTCCAATGATTCATTGGTTATGGAAAAGTATTGGGATGGCTATAGTGATAGTTCACTATCTGGATCCTTTTCAATGGCGAAAAGTTTTACTAGTGTATTATTAGGGGTTGCTATTCGGGAAGGGAAAATTAAATCGGTTAATCAGCCGGTTGGAGATTTTATCCCCGATTTTAAAGTGGGAGATAAAGCTGCTGTTACAATAAAAGATGTACTTACGATGAGTAGTGGAACCGATTGGAATGAGTCGTATTTAAACCCACTCAGCATTACTGCGGAATTATATTACGGCACGGATGTTACAAAAACTGCGCTGGCCGTAAAAATGAAAGATGCCCCTGGCAAAGTTCATTATTATAAGAGTGGCGATACGCAATTATTGGGTTTAATTATTGAAAAAGCAACCGGTGTTTCTCTATCTGAATATGCAGCGGAAAAATTATGGAAGCCCATGGGTGCGGTACATCCGGCTTTATGGAGTGTGGATCACGAAAAAGGGGCAGTAAAGGCATATTGCTGTTTCAATTCGAATGCCCGCGACTTTGCCCGATTAGGACAAATGATGCTGAATAAAGGGAAATGGAACGAACAGGAAATCATTGATAGCGCTTATTATACACAATCCATTACACCCTGTAAAATTCCAGACAGGGATGGGAATATATGTGACTATTATGGCTATCAGTGGTGGATTGACCCAGAGCACCCAGAAGTGTTTTATGCTAGGGGAATTTTAGGGCAGTACATCATTGTTATTCCTAGTACCCGAACAATATTGGTAAGACTTGGAAAAAAAACTTCCAAAAAGAGAGTGAGAACGGTTCCTACCGAAGTTAGGCATCTTATTAATTGGGGGTTGGCATCAAATTAGTTTGAATTGAAAGGGTTAAATTTAATCGAATGCAGGTACCTCGGGTAGCAGTTGTGATATTAAACTATAATGGGAAAGACTGGCTTCGACAGTTTCTTCATGGGGTTTTGGCTACCGATTATGAGCAGTTGGAAGTGATAGTTGCAGATAATGCTTCAACTGATGAATCTGTTAGCTGGATGCAAGAGGTTTTTCCTGAATTAAGACTTATTCTTTTGCAAAAAAATTATGGTTTTGCCGAAGGTTATAATCTTGCTTTAGCGCAAGTACAGGCTGAATACTTCGTTTTACTAAATTCGGATGTGAAAGTTGAACCGGATTGGTTGCGACCGATAATTGCTTATATGGAATCGGATGATACTATAGGGGCTTGTCAGCCCAGGATTTTATCCTTTCATCAACCCAATTATTTTGAGTATGCAGGTGCCGCTGGAGGCTGGATTGATGTTTTAGGTTACCCTTTTGCCAGAGGGCGGGTAATGGACACCATGGAACCTGATAAAGGACAATATTCTGATTCTTCTTCGATTTTTTGGGCAACAGGTGCAGCTTTATGTGTTCGGTCAACTGCCTGGAAAATAGCGGGGGGCTTTGATAGTACATTTTTTGCCCATCAGGAAGAAATTGATCTCTGCTGGCGATTACAACTATTGGGCTATGAAATCAGGGTTTGCGGAGCATCGCGGGTATACCATGTTGGTGGGGGTACTTTACCGGTGGGACCTCGTAAAACCTATTTGAATTTTAGAAATAACCTGTTAATGCTGGGAAAAAATCTATTGGTAAAGGAACAGTGCTACATTATTCCTGTTCGATTAATGTTGGATGGGGTAGCGGCTCTCCGGGCCTTACTTAGGGGTAGGTTGGGGGAAACCTGGGCTATAATACAGGCACATTGCTTTGTTTTCAGCTGGTGGATAAGAGGAAAAAACAAGTCCAGCAAGGGACGTAAACTCATTCGCCAGTTAGCAGGCGTGTATGCGGGATGCTTATTAATTGATTATTTTATACGAGGAAAAAAACTCTTTTCCGAAATTATCCAAAAGATCGGTTAATTATTTACGTAGGAATCTTATTTTTGCAACGAAATTGAAAAATATGGCACACGAAAGCAACGAAACGATTGAAAGAGATATTACCACCAATTGGGTAAGTTCTTCCCGTTTTCTCTTTTATTTACAAGTGTTTTGCATTCTGGCATTTGTTTTGGGAGGATGCTACAAATTATACAATCACCGATATGCCGGGAAGCCGGATGTAGAAGTTCAAAAAAGTTCCCAGTTCACGCCAGAGTATAAATAATACCTGAAAATTTTTTGTTTATCTCTCAGGGTTGATTAATTTTGTCGCCCACTAGTTCTTATACAATCTGCGAAAGTAGCTCATTTGGTAGAGCACGACCTTGCCAAGGTCGGGGTGGCCGGTTCGAGCCCGGTCTTTCGCTCATATCCCGTTTGCGATAGCGGCCGGGATTTTTTTTTGCCCTGGTGGTGGAATTGGTAGACACGCAGGACTTAAAATCCTGTTCGCCGCAACGCGAGTGCGGGTTCAACTCCCGCCTGGGGCACTTAGAGCCAACCGATAGGTTGGCTTTTTTTTTAACTTTCCGAAAGTCGCGCCACTTTAGGTGAAATTTTTTTAAAAAATCCGTTGTTTTCATCCGGTAGATTCAATACCTGAACTCTTATTTAATTTTTTTCTTCTGTAACAAAAGTTACGGTTTAAATTTTTACACTTGCATAGCTTTGTATCCGAAAAGCAAATTCCATCTTTCCACTATCAATGGAAATAATAAATGAATCCAATTTATAAATATCGATTAACTCTTTTTGGAATCATAGCCGGAGCACTGGCTGGGTATTTGTATTACAATTTTGTTGGGTGTGAAAGCGGTTCTTGTATCATTACATCCCGCCCTTTGAATAGTACTTTATATGGTGCTTTAATGGGGGGATTACTTTTTAATATATTTCAAACAAACAAGCTATAGGATAATAAACGCTATTGAATCCTTAGGTAAGGGGGAAAATATACCATAATGGATGTAAGAATTCCGGTTGAATTTATGGATGGTCATGTTGCTAATTCGATTAATTTTCAATTACAGGAAATTCAACTACGGCTTACTGAATTATCGAGCTTTCCTCTACCGTTACTCATTTGTTGTGCAAGTGGAATGCGAAGTGCACAAGCAGCGGGTTTTTTGCAGGCTCAAGGTGTTTCTTGTATCAAAGCAGGATCTAGGATAGATATTCCTGCTCATTAAATAAAATTAAATCAAATAACTATGCTTTCCTTCTTGCAAAAGATTTTCGGAAAAGGTACTTCTGTAAATTATGCCGAATTAATAAAAAATGGAGCACAAATTATTGATGTTCGCACACCCGGCGAATATCAGGGTGGTCACATTCCAGGTTCTAAAAATATTCCTTTACAGTTATTATCATCTAAAATGGGGAGTTTACCAAAAAATCAACCCATCATTACCTGTTGTGCAAGTGGCATGAGAAGTGCATCTGCTAAAAGTTTATTAACTAAAAATGGATTTCCCCAAGTATATAATGGTGGCGGTTGGGCTAGTTTGCGAAATAAAATTTAATAAAATGGAACCACATTTTTATCATGGAATCCTAAACTGGAACTTGGATAGAAAAGGGGTACTGTGTTCTCCTAAATTAGATTAGGCAGCTGGAACCTGCATTGAAGTTACTACTCAACTAGAATTTCCCAAAGGGATACCCGGTATTTGAAGTCTGGATCACTCATTCACTGCAACGTTGAGAAGTTGTTTCATGACTACCTTTTTATCTGTTGCCGAAAATTCGAAGTTGGTATTTACTCATTTTAGCTGCCAATCGAAGGGGAAGCTCGATTTTGTTGAAGGAAAATATAAAATAACAGAAGTGATTTTGGAGACGGTAGTTACAATTCGGGATGCGCAGGATCGTGAACACGCTCTCAGGGTGCTACAAAAATCGGAAGCTGCTTGTTTGATATCCAATTCTATACAGTCGAAAGTGACTATGTTTCCTGCCATTTTAGTTGAGCAGTTCAATAATGCCCTCATTTTTTAATGAATTGAATCATTTTACTTCGTAATATAAAATTAATTTGCATATCGGTATTACTTACCCTATTTCAAGTAGTTTAGCAGATAAACTAAAGCAAAGTAAAATTATTGGGGTATGATTCAGATGGTAGTATTTGATATGGCTGGTACTACAGTGGATGAGGATAATGTAGTATATAAAACTTTACACGCTGCTATTCAGCATGCCGGATTTCCCTGTTCATTTGATCAAGTGCTTGAATGGGGAGCAGGCAGAGAAAAATTGCAGGCAATTCAATTTGTTTTGCAGTCATTAAATTATTCCCCTAACGATACCGAAGCAAACGCAATTTATGCCGACTTTATCATTCGATTATCTGCCGCATATCAAGCTTTACATATAAAAGAAATACCACATGCAAATGAAGTAATGAGATTATTGCGCCAAAAAAATATACTGGTTGTTTTAAATACTGGTTATAACTTAACCACGGCTCAAACACTATTGCATAAATTAGGTTGGCGTGAAGGAATTGATTTTGATGCGCTTATAACTGCTTCAGACGTATTAAGCGCTCGGCCATTTCCCGATATGATTCAACTGGCAATGAATCGATTTCAGATTGAAGATCCTTCAGTTGTTATAAAAGTGGGAGATTCAACCATTGATATTGAAGAAGGAAGAAATGCCGGATGTTTATTTAACATTGGCATTACTACTGGAGCACACACACATAATCAACTACAGTTGTCAAAACCAGATTATATTATTAATAATTTGAGACAGCTTATTCACATTGTTGATAATTTTAATCAGGAAACTTTTACTCAACCTTGAGTATGTTAATAGTTAGGTAGCATTATATTAATTCATTCATAACTTTCAGTATCCCATTTGTTCATAGCGGTTATGTTTTTTTGTAAAACATTCCTATGAAAAATTTGCTGATTGTCGGGATACTTTTTATTGTTTTACAAACACAATCTCAAAATTTATTCAGTCAAAATATTATTATTATTACAACTGATGGTTTTCGTTGGCAGGAACTATTTATGGGTGCAGATCCGGATATTTTGAATCAAACTCAATTTGTAAAAGATACTGGTTTGTGTAATCAATTATTTGGGGGTGCAACATTCATTGAAAGAAGACAGAAATTATTACCATTTTTTTGGTCGGTAATTGCCAATCAGGGATTAATAGCAGGTAATCGGATGTATCATAATCAAGTGAATGTTGCCAATTCCTTCAAGATATCTTATCCCGGTTATCAAGAGCTATTAACTGGTAATATTCCCACAAGATTGAATCCTAATTGGATGGTAAATAGTAAAAGGGCAACACTTTTAGAAAAATTAAATCAAAATGAATCCTTTGCCGGAAAAGTAGCTGCTTTTGCTTCATGGAGTGTTATTCCCTTCATAATGAGGGCTAAACATACAAATTTTACAATCAATGCAGGGTACGACCCAATTGAATCTGCAACAAATCCTATGGCTGACTTATTGAATCAGGTTTTTGATTCTGTGCCGATGAACGGACATACTCGAAACGATTTGATTACTTATTTAGCCGCTAAATCTTATTTAGAAAAAAATCATCCAAAAGTATTGTTTCTTGGTTTTGGTGAAACTGATGAATATGCCCATCAGGGCAAATACGATCAATATTTATTTAAAGCAAAGCAATTTGATCAGCTATTAATGGATTTATGGTATTTTATTCAATCCGATGCATTTTACAAAAATAATACAACATTGTATATTACAACTGATCATGGAAGAGGTTGTAACCGAAAAACCTGGAAATCACATGGCTTTTGGATAAAGGGTTCAGGTGAAATTTGGACTGCAATGATTGGATCGGGAGTAGAGCAGTTGGGTGAGTTGAAAAATACGCAAACTACCTATCTTTATCAGCTTGCTGCTCAAATAATAAATGTATCGGGTATTAAATTATCTGATACTAGAACGAATGAACAAATCTCAAATATTTCTAAAATGAGTAAATCAAATGAATGGAAAAATCATTTATTCTTGTTAAATGAAAACAAGACTTCACTTGTAGATAAAAATAAATGAATGTAATGGTAACCTACAAAAAATGAAATATAACTGTTTTATTAATTGGTAATTTCGATTAAAAAAAATTATTCATTTAATACTCATATACGTAATTTACATTTCCCATTAAAACTTTGCTCTTATTATAACACTGGTCTGCTAATTTTAGACCTTTTTCATTGTAGGAGTATTTCCAAATTAAATAATTCGTACCCGTTCGGGGCACCTGAATCATTTCTACTATATTTCCTTGATCCGAATAGGTAAATATATAATCAGGCAACATTTTATTAGCAATATTATTATATCGAACAATATCAGTTAGTTCATTTTTCGCATCGTAATAGAAATAGTATTTCTCAATTTCTTTATTTTTCCTTTTCCATGTTTCATCCAGTATTTGCTTTTGAGTATTACAAGTAAAAAAAACGTGTATAGTATCACTATTGTTTCTAATGATATATGCAAAATCCAGGGTACTATCTTTTTTAAAAAAGTACTGATGTATTTCAGTAGTGGTTGAAGCCAGGAATGTATCGCGGGTTATGGTTTGTATTTGGGAAGGAAGACCTGATTCGTGATAAGTGTATGTAGTTGTAGTTAAAGTATTCTTATTACTGGATTCCGATTTATTCAATTTCCCCAGATTATAATATGTAGTTGTTCGGGACGATTTACTATTTTGTTCCTGACTAAACACTGTAATCCTTTTTCCATCTATACTAATTTCTTGCGTAAAAAGGATATCACCCGCCGAAGCTTGATTAGATTCTTGCGAATATCCTGAAATTTTTTTTACTTTCTGTGAGCGTAATAATTTATATTGTTGATGGGTTTGATAATTGGCAATAACATCATTATAATAATATTGACCTATTGCAGATTGTGCCAATCCTAAGGTAACCAACCATAACCATCTTTTCATACTCAAGAGATAATTAAAATCGATGAATTTCATGAAATCATATTTATTATGCAATATTCGGTATGAATTTTGTTACCATCACAGGATGTGCATATTTTTTAAAGAATAATTACAAAAATTCTTCATCGATTAGCTACCTTACTGCAAAGAAATCAAGATAGAAATGAGTACAGTTGCATCTGCTTTTATTAGATTGGTAACCATTATGGATGAACTTCGGGAACAGTGCCCATGGGATAAACAGCAAACAGTGGAAACACTTCGCCCACTTACAATTGAGGAAACCTACGAATTGGCGGATGCCATTACGGATAAACATTGGAAGGGAATTCAGGAAGAATTGGGAGACCTATTTCTACACCTCGTATTTTATGCACGAATTGGGAAGGAAATGGGACAATTTTCCCTTGAAGCAGTATTGAACGGGGTTTGTGATAAGCTGATACACCGCCATCCTCATATTTATGGAGATGTAAAGGTAAATGATGGTGAGGAAGTGAAGAAAAATTGGGAAAAACTAAAAATGCGGGAGGGTAAAAATTCAGTGTTAAGCGGAGTACCTGTTTCTCTGCCATCTATGGTAAAAGCCACACGCATTCAAGATAAGGCCCGGCAGGTGGGATTTGAATGGGAAAATAAAGAAGATGTTTGGAAAAAAGTGGAGGAAGAAAAACTGGAGCTGTTGGAAGCAGTTGAAAAGGGAGAAAATGGTCCTATTGAAGAAGAATTCGGGGACTTACTCTTCAGTCTCATAAATTATGCCCGCTTTCTAAATATAGATCCAGAGGGAGCTTTGGAAAAGACCAATAAAAAATTTATTCGTCGGTTCCAGTGGATGGAACAACAGGCGAAAGAATCCGGAAAAAATATACAAGAACTGAGCCTAGCTGAAATGGATGGGTTATGGAATAAAAGTAAAATCAATTTTGCTCAATCGTGAATGCTCAGTTGAAATCATTTATTTACAAAAACGGTTATTTGATAATTACCGCAGCCTGGTTATATACGATTTCATTTTTGTTTATTAATTACTGGAGTTACCGATCTTCACCTGCAAAGGTGAAAAGTAGTCTGGAAAAGAGACTCGCCAATAAAACGAAATGGGTTTTTGACCTTTCAAACAATTCAATTCGTATTCAGCAGCTGATTCAAAATGTTCCAGCTATTCCGGAAACTGAGCAAGATCAACCCGGTATTTTTTTATTCGATGGAAATGCCGCTGCAAAACAGGCCCGGTTGCTGTATTGGAACACCAATCGAATGTATTATGGTGCAGTTGAATTAGATTTACCTGAAGGAATTCATATGGTCACCCATCGAAATGGTGAATTTGAATTAATCCGAAAAAATCTCCAATTCGAGGGAAAATTATATAGTCTTCTAGCTCTTGTTCCTATTCGCTGGAATTATTTTATTGAAAATAAATATTTACGCACTCATTTTGCCGGATTCAACCATCTCGAAGAACAATATGAGATAACAGATGCTCCCCAGGCAATACCGATTACAAAAGAATCCGGACAGACCCTTTTCAAAATTCAACTAAAGGCGGGAAAAGAATTTATACAATATGATGCAATCACTATTATTTTACGATTGTTGGCAATGTTACTTTTGTTGGCGTTTCTGTATAACATAGCTACAGAAATGATATCGGTATATTCCTTTCGAATTGCTTTTATTTTTTTGGTATCAATGGTAGTTTTTCTAAGATGGTTAACATATGCATTTCATATACCCTTCGATTTTACTAAAATTCCTCTGTTCGATCCAGCTGTATATGCATCCAACAAATTACATCCTTCTTTAGGCGATTTATTGGTAAATGCCGCCTTGTTATATGGGGTGTTAAGATTTTATAGATTTAAGCAACCGGTTTCCTCCACTCAGAAAATCAATAAAGAATCAAGTATAATTAATTTATTTTATACAGGTTTATTAACGTTTTGTGGTCTTTTTTTAGCCGGTCTGGTCGGTAGTTTGCTGGAGGATGCAAAAATTTCATTCGACGTTTCCAATTTTTTTAGCTTATCCATTTTTAGTTTTATAAGTTTTATAGTTCTATGCTTATTGGTTCTTATTTTTTTCTATTTATCTGAAATTTGGTTACTACCTCAAATTAAAAAAGGGATTCCTTTTTATCAACAGATTTTTGTAATTATAGTAGTGGCTTCAATCTTCATCATTGCCACAGTTCCCACTATTCTATATGGTTTATATGCCTGCATCTCCGGGTGGATTTTGTTGTATGTTTTTTTGGTTCATCTTCGTCGGAAAGATTTTGAACAGGGATTATTGCAATCTGGATTTTTTATATTCTGGGTAATGTTTTTCGCTCTTTCTATATCTGCACTGGTAATGACAAGATTTAGGCAGGTAGAATGGATGCAGCGAGAAAAATTAGCGGAAAAACTGGTTCAACAGTCTGACCCATTTGGTGAAAATTTATTAAACATAGCAGCTACTAATTTCGAAGATGCATTTTTGCAAACCAATTTCTATCGATTTACTCAGTCGGAAAACACCAATAAGTTATTAAAAGATAGTTTAATCCGGCAAAATTTCTCAGGTTATCTGAATAAATACGAAACCCGTATTCTAACTTATGGACTAAATGGAGACCCTTTTTTTAATGAAGATGTAACCGGAATGCAGCAGATTGATTCAGTTATTAGCAATCAGTCTCAACCAACAGAAATCACTGATTTATTTGCAGCACTTCCTGGAAATAAACTATATCGATACGTATTTAAAAAGAGAATTGATTCTTCAAATGGTTCCGGGGGCTATTTTTATGTACTTATAAATCCTAACCGTTATAAAAGTGAAGCGCTATATCCCGAATTATTTAATCAGGTTGCCGATCCACTTACCGATCCAGCTTCGGGCTATGCCTATGCCGTTTATCAAAAAGGGAAATTGGTATATCATTTCAATAACTATGATTTTTCTTCTGAAATACCATTAAAAACAGGTATTTCGGAAAAGTTTGAAAGAGTTGTAAAAAATGGATATACAGAATTATGGTACATGCAGGATGACGATAAACAGGTGATGATAGTACGAAAAAACAATACTTTAACCGACCTACTAACCCTTTTTGCATACCTTTTTTGTTCTTTTATATTAGTTTCAGTTATTTTTTCACTTTCGGGTAAAATTTTACAAACGCGATTTAAACTCAAACAATTACTGGCATTATTTGAATTGAAAATTAAATCTCAGATTCAGTCAACAATCATTTTTATTAGTATTATTTCATTTCTTGTAATTGGTATTACCACCATTACTTTCTTTATTGGCCGATTTAATTTAAACAATGAGGAACGACTTACCCGCGCAATTCAGGTAATGGCAAATGAAATCAATTCCCGAACATCCAGTAGGGAGAGCATTGAAATGCAGGGCAATCCTGGAGCCTTTGGAAATGAACTGGAGCAGGTGATTACTGATATTTCTGAACAACATAATGCCGACATCAACTATTACAGTACCGGAGGAAATTTGCTTATATCCACTCAGCCCTACATCTATAACAAAAAGCTGTTGAGTGAGAAAATGGATGCTAACGCATTTAAGGAATTGACACAAAATAAGCGAATTCGTTATTTGCAAACTGAGGAAATCGGAGACTTTCGATTTTTGAGTGTATATAAGCCACTAAAGGACGCTGCTGGAATTACGTATGCCTATTTGAACATTCCTTACTTAAATACACAGGCTGAGCTGAATCAGGAAATTTCAGGCTTTTTGGCAACACTATTGAATTTGAATGCATTTATTTTTTTGATTGCTGGTGCCATCGCTTTTTATCTCACCAATCGTATAACAAGATCCTTTGAACTCATTAGTGGTAAAATGCAGCAAATTAGCCTAGGGAAAATCAATGAACCTATTGTCTGGAACCGAAATGACGAACTAGGTGTTTTGATTATGGAGTATAATAAAATGGTAAAGAAATTGGAACAAAGTGCGGGAGCCCTTGCAGAATCTGAACGTGAACTTGCCTGGAAAGAAATGGCTCGACAGGTCGCCCATGAAATCAAGAATCCGCTGACCCCTATGAAACTAAGTATTCAATACTTGCAAGCAGCCATCCAAAGAGGAGATCCCAATGTGGGGGATTTATATAAAAAAACAAATGAAACTCTGATTACGCAAATTGATCAACTTTCACAAATTGCCGGAGATTTTGCTCAGTTTGCACAGATTAGTCAGGCTAGATTAATTCCAATTGATATTTCCTCAGTATTACAAAAATGGGTTCATTTGCACGGCAATTCTCCAGAGTGTTCAATTTCGGCAGAATATCCAAATGAGCCTGCAATGTTGATGGGGGATGAAGGACACCTAAATCGCTTGTTTACCAATTTACTTTTAAATGCCATACAGGCCAGACAGGATTCTGAAATTGCTGCTGTAATAAGAATAACTGTAAACTTATCTCAGAATCAGCTATTTGTTGCATTTAGCGATCAATCAGGTGGAATTCGACCGGAATCAATTGACTTAATATTTACTCCCAATTTTACAACTAAAACTGCCGGAACTGGATTAGGTTTGGCAATTTCTAAACGGATTGTTGAGCAATCAGGAGGAAAAATTCGATTTGAGTCAGTCTGGGGAAAAGGAACAACTTTTTTGATGGAATGGCCCCGGTTGAATACGATTAATGAGTAGTAGATCTTTTCTGCTTTTGCCGATCAATAAATTGCTGAAATTGAAGTAATGTAAAACTGCTTAGATTATTTGCAGCAGTTAATCCTGCCTTTTGAGCGACCATGATTCCATATCGAATATCAGCAAATCCTTCAATGGCATGCGCATCAGGATTAATTGATAGTAAAGCTCCCTTTTTTATTGCTTTGTCTATCCATCTCCAGTCTAAATCTAATCGACGGGGATGGGCATTTAATTCAATTGCAACCTGATGTTGTACACAAGCGTCAATTACAATTTCATGGTCAATAGGATATCCTGCTCTACTCAATAGTAATCGCCCCGTTAGGTGACCTAGTATAGTGGTAAATGGATTTTCAATGGCTTTCAGTAGCCTGGCCATCGCTTTCTCCTTTTGCATCTTAAGATTGCTGTGTATAGAAGCGATTACCAGATCAAAACTATTGAGCACTTCCTCCGGGTAATCGAGTGCTCCCTCATTTAATATATCGCTTTCAATACTTTTGAAGATGGTAAATGGTGCAAGCGCTTTATTTAGCTTTTCGATAGCAGCATGCTGAGCCAATATTCTGTCGGGATGTAATCCATTGGCATAAAAAGCCGAACGGGAGTGATCACTAATAACCAGGTATTCCAAATTTTTTTGCTTAGCAGCTATAGCCATTTCTTCCAATGTATGCATACCATCGCTCCAATTACTATGACTATGTATGATACCTTTTATTTCGTGCTGTTGAATAACAGGTGTAAGTGGTGCAACTTTTGCTTTATCAATAATCTCAATGGATTCTCTTTGTGCAGGAGGGATATAATGAATATTGGCTTTTTTAAAAATGTCTTCCTCGCTCTGGTAATCAGATGAGTGTATAGGACCATTTAATTTTTCCCAATAGGAAATAAATTCATCACTTGCGCTATTACGAAAAACATCTTGATAATACTGATTCGTATCAGTTATTTGTAGTTGAACCTGAATGCTATCCGCACTATTGGCTAGAATAATGTTTTTGCTTTGGCTTGGTAAAATGGTAAATGATAATTTTGTAAGGAATGCTGTTATTTTTTCTGTTGGTATTGTTGTAATGATTTGTATCTGATGGATAATTTCCATTTGTCGCACATAATCACCTACTATTTTTGATAGGTATTCCGGGAAAGCGATTTGTAATTGTTTTTCAAACTGCATCACCCAATTTTCCAGTTCAGCAAATAGGAATAGTCCCTGATGTTTTAAGTAAAACTCGATAGCATCTTTAATATTTTGCTGTGTTTTTTCGCCAAAACCTTTATAAAGGGTTAATCGGTTTTCGTTACATGCATACAATAATTCACCCAATGATTCAATTTCCAGTTCTTTCCAAATTGTGGCAATTTTTTTTGGACCAATCCCTTTAATACGTAACATGTCTAAAATACCCGAAGGTGTTTTTTCCAGGTATTCGTTTAAAATTGCTAATGAACCGGTAGATAATTGTTCTATTATTTTTTGTGCAATCGTTTCTCCAATTCCTTTTAAGCCAGCTATTTGATGTTCTGATAAACCTGCAAGTGGGACTGTTAATTTATCTATCTGAAAAGCTGCATTGGCATAGGATTTCGACTTAAATGGATTTTCACCGTGAATATCCATCAGTTTCGCAAGCAGAGAGAAATTGTCAGCAATTGTATCGTTATTCATATTGGATGTGAATATAAAAAAAGTCCCGGGAACTCCCGGGACTTTACATCTATTTAGCTTTAGCGAAGAATTACTTCTTCTTAGCAGCTTTCTTAGGAGCAGCCTTCTTAGCAGCTTTCTTAGGAGCAGCTTTCTTAGCAGCTTTTTTAGGAGCAGCTTTTTTAGCGGCTTTCTTAGGAGCAGCTTTTTTAGGAGCAGCTTTCTTTGCAGCTTTTTTTGCAGTTGCCATGTTTTAAAGATTTAATGGTTAGTTAATACATTAAAAGTATAAACATATTTTCAACTAACAAAAAAAATTTTTTTTAAGCAGTTGCTTCTGTGTTGATAACAGAGATAGTTGTTTTGTTGTTTTTCCCTTTCTTGAACTCAACTAAACCATCCGAAAGTGCAAATAAAGTGAAGTCAGTTCCAACACCAACATTTTTTCCTGCATGATAAACAGTACCACGTTGACGAACAATTATGTTACCGGCTAATGCTGGTTGACCTCCATATATTTTTACACCTAAGCGTTTACTTTGCGAGTCGCGACCGTTTTTAACACTACCTTCTCCTTTTTTGTGTGCCATAAAAATTTGATTTTACAAATAATTGTGAATGATTGATTACAGATTGTGCAATTAGGCAATGCTTTCAATCTTAATACGAGTGTAATGGGTTCTGTGACCGTGCTTTTTACGGAAGCCCTTTCTTCTTTTCATTTTAAAGGCGATCACCTTATCTCCCTGAACCAGGTCGCTGATGATTTCTGCCTGTACAGTTGCCTTTACAGAAGGACCGGCACTGATTGCCCCATCTTTATCTACCATAAGCACATCATTGAACGAAACCTTGTCGCCCGTTTTGCCCGGCAGATGGGGAACATATAAACTTTGTCCTTCTTGAACTTTAAATTGCTGACCTGCGATTTTTACAATTGCTAACATAACTATCCAAAATTAGGACGGCAAAGGTAACAATTTTCGGGAATTTGACAATAATTTTTACAATAAACTCTCCAAAATCATAGATTATCCCCTTAAACTACCATTTTGTTAATAATGCATTGATGTTAAACTATTTATACACATTGTATTTTTCGGATAAGTAAAATGGGAAAAATATACCCGTTATTCTCTCTAATTTTGGCTCTTATTCCCTTCAGATGTTTCAAATTCTTACTTCTGCGCTGGCTAAACCCTATGCCGGTTTTATTTATAGAAATATTAAAAAAGGGATGGTAACGGCGGTAGCTGATCAGTTTCGGCAACTGGAAAATCTGATTCAAAAAGCGCAAAAAACCCAATTTGGAAAAAATCATTCTTTCCATCAAATTTCATCCCATTCCGATTTTATACAGGCAGTGCCCCTTAGGGATTATGAACAACTGAAGCCATATATCGAACAAATTAAAGCAGGACAACCCAATGTACTTTGGAAAGGCAAACCTCTATATTTTGCCAAAACAAGCGGAACTACCAGTGGAATAAAGTACATCCCTATAACAAAAGATTCCATTTCTAACCATATCAATGGAGCCAGAAATGCGATCCTCTGCTATATTGCAGAAACAGGCAAATCGGCTTTTGCCAATGGTAAAATGATATTTTTAAGCGGATCACCAGAATTGGAAAGGGTGGGAGGTATACCAACGGGTCGCCTTAGCGGGATAGTGAATCACCATGTTCCAGCCTATCTGCGTTCAAACCAATTGCCTTCATTTCAAACCAATTGTATTGAGGACTGGGAAACCAAACTCGACAAAATTGTTGAAGAAACTATTCATCAACCTATGTCGCTTATTAGCGGGATTCCACCTTGGATGCAGATGTATTTTGATCGATTACAGGAAAAATCTGGCAAAAAAATTGGCGATTTGTTTCCAGAATTTCAATTGATGATTCAGGGAGGAGTCAATTTTGCACCTTATCAACAAAAGTTATTCGAATCAATCGGTAGACCGGTAGATATTATTGAACTATATCCTGCCAGCGAGGGTTTCTTTGCATTTCAGGATAGTCAGCACCAACCCGGACTATTATTAAATACAAATAGTGGAATTTTTTATGAGTTTATTCCGATTGCTGAAATCGGAAAAGAGAAACCAACCCGCTTACCACTGGAACAAGTAGAATTGGGTGTTCAATATGCTATAGTTATTAGTAGTAATGCCGGTTTATGGGGGTATATAGTAGGAGATACGGTTAAATTTGTAAGTCTGCAACCCTATCGATTAATCGTAACTGGCAGGATAAAGCATTTTATTTCTGCATTTGGAGAGCATGTTATAGGTGAGGAAGTAGAAAAAGCAATGGATATTGCAATAAAAAACTCCGGAGCCAGAATTACAGAGTTCACCGTTGCCCCTTTTATTTCATCTACATCCGGAAAAAGTTACCATGAGTGGCTAATTGAATTTGAACAGGAACCCGCTAACTTTTCTCAATTTATCCATACACTCGATTCTGCAATGCGAGACTTAAATGTTTATTACGATGATTTAATTAGCGGAAATATTCTGGACACACTTCATATATCCCGAATCCGGAAAAATGGATTTATAGATTATATGAAAAAAGAAGGTAAATTAGGTGGTCAGAATAAAGTTCCCCGATTAAGTAATCAAAGAGAGTTGGCCGATGCATTACAACCTTTTATCATTGTTTAATTGGTTGAGTTGATAATTAATATCCGATATTGGTGTAAATTGTATATCATTTCTGCGTTTCATGACGAATAAATTTACCAAACGGATTGCCATTTTTGGTTCTACCGGTTCAATCGGTACACAAGCATTGGATGTAATTGCTTCGAATCCTGATTTATTTTCTGCTGAAATTTTAACTGCAATGACGAACCATACCCTGCTAATAGAGCAGGCATTGGCTTTTCGTCCGGCGGTTGTGGTAATCGGAGATGAGAAAAAATATACCCTGGTTAAAGAGGCGCTGGCTGGAACTGATATTCAAGTATATACCGGAGAAAAGGCATTACAAGAAGTGGCCGCTTTAGACATATATGATATGATGCTGGCTGCTATCGTTGGCTATGCAGGATTACAACCAACACTGATGGCAATTGAAGCAGGGAAGGCTATTGGACTCGCAAATAAAGAAACACTGGTGGTTGCTGGAGATATTATCATTCGTAAGGCTATTGAAAACCGGGTTCCCATAATTCCAGTAGATAGTGAGCACTCGGCAATTTTTCAATGTCTGGTTGGTGAGGGTAAAAACAAAATAGAAAAAATCATATTAACTGCAAGCGGAGGTCCATTCTTAGGTCGCAAGCCCAATTATTTAGTGAATGTGAAGCGGGAACATGCCTTACAACATCCTAACTGGAGCATGGGGGCAAAAATAACCATTGATTCAGCAACGCTAATGAATAAAGGACTAGAAGTAATTGAGGCGAAATGGTTATTCAACCTCCGACCCGAACAAATTCAGGTTGTTATTCATCCGCAAAGTATTATACATAGCATGGTTCAATTTGAAGATGGAAGTATCAAAGCTCAAATGGGCTTACCTGATATGAAGCTGCCTATTCAGTATGCTATGGCATTTCCACAAAGGATCGCTAACAACTTTCCCCGGTATAATTTCAGGCAACCCAGTATGTTACAATTTGATGAACCAGATACCAAAACATTCAGGAATCTCGCATTGGCGATGGAGGCTATGAAACAGGGTGGGAACATGCCCTGCATTCTAAATGCTGCCAATGAAATAGCCGTGTATTCTTTTCTTAGAAATCGTATTGGATTTTTAGACATGACCGATGTAGTTGAAAAAACAATGTTAAACGTTCCTTTTATAGCGTCACCTTCTTTGAACGACTATTTTGAAACTGACGGTGAGGCCCGTACCTTTGCCGCAGCTTTGGTACACGGATTTTAATCATTTTATTTAATTAAGTAAGTATTCTACATCATGATTGTATTAGCAATAGACTGGGTAAGTGTGGGAGTTAAAGCCGCGCAATTTATTTTATCTTTCTCCATATTAGTTATTCTGCACGAGTTAGGACATTTTGTTACAGCTAAATGGTTTGGCTGCAGGGTAGAAAAATTCTACTTATTTTTCGATCCTTTTTTTAGTCTTTGGAAAAAGAAAAAAGGAGAAACTGAATATGGCCTGGGATGGGTACCTTTTGGTGGTTATGTGAAAATATCCGGTATGATAGATGAGAGCATGGATACCGACCAAATGAAGCACCCGGCTCAGCCCTGGGAATTTAGAAGTAAACCTGCCTGGCAGCGATTAATTATCATGTTAGGAGGGGTAGTTGTGAATGTTATTTTAGCAATTATCATTTTTATAGGCATAACTTGGTATTATGGAGAAGAACAGCTGCCCGTAAAAAATATTCCTTTTGGATTACATACCGATTCACTTGCCAGAAGTATCGGAATGCAGGAAGGAGATAATGTAATCGCACTCGACAATCAGCCCATTACTTATTTTGGTACACTGGATGCCGACATCATATTTAAGAAACCAGCAACAATTCAAATTCAAAGAGGTGATTCTGTAATTGACCTTCAAATACCCGAAGGATTTTCAAAGAAATTAATGGCTCAACGCCGTGTTGGTTCAATGGTATCTGTTCGTTTCCCAATATTTGTTGACTCTGTTTCTAAAGAAGCAGTTTTTACTGTTGACCGATTACAAAAAGGTGACCAAATCATTGCACTCAATGGTAAACCAACTTTATATTACAAGGATTTGACTTTATTGAAAGATCAATATAAAGATTCAATTGTACAATTAGCTGTTGTAAGAGGTACCGACACAGTTGCTGTTCGGGTATTGGTGAATAGTAGGGGGGCAATTGGATTCTTTCCTCAACAGCCATTTCGTTACATGAAAACAATTACTTCGAATTATACTTTGCTACAGGCAATTCCCCTTGGATTTCAGCATACCTGGGAAACTCTGGGAAGATATATAACCGGAATTAAACAATTATTTACCGGAGAAGCCGCAGTTAAAGATTCATTAGGTAGTGTAATTAGTATCGGAAATACATTTCCCGGGGTATGGGACTGGGAGCGATTCTGGACACTTACCGGTATTTTCTCCATTATACTTGCTTTTATGAATGTGCTACCAATTCCTGCTTTGGATGGCGGACATGCACTCTTCACACTATATGAAATGATCACCCGTAAAAAACCCAGCGATAAATTTATGGAATATGCACAGATTGTTGGGTTTGTACTGTTAATATCATTGATGGCATATGCACTGGGATTGGATGTTTGGAGAATATTCAAGTAAATACTGTAAAGCATTGTAATTCATTTGCTTATACGATTTTTTCGGTAGCTGCTATTCTTTTTCGTATATTTGTATTTGGCTTCAGCCTTCTATGGGGTCGTATTGGTTTCGACAGCATAGGTTACGGTTGGTGTAAGCATGCAGTGCGTTGGATAATTAGCACTTAAATCTGAATACCCGAACCTCAAATGGCAATACACAGTATGCCATGGCTGCTTAATCAGTGATTAAGTAACCATTTGGGCCGCCGCACAGGTTGTTCGCTTACCAGGTGCCGCCGCCGACTCAAAACAAAAGCGAATGCGGAAACAGAAGGCTGTGACTGTTTTCTAAGACTATTCAGCTAAGTTCTTCATTGGTTGGTTCATTTCCTGTGAAGTTCCGAAAAGCAATAGTGAAATAAGCATGTAGAAAGCTAATGGTAGCGATGTTTGGACAGGGGTTCGACTCCCCTCGACTCCACAAAAAAGCCTGCAATAATCTTGCAGGCTTTTTTATTGGTGGTTGATTTACCAGCCGATTGTTTTAAAATTATTCGCTGTAAAAAAATAGGTTACTACTCGTTCAATCGCAGTTACTACTAATAAAGCAATTACACCTGCCATACTAATGCGGGCAATCATTTCGGATGCCGCAGATTGTGATGCCCGAATACCCCATAATGCCCAGGCAATGGTAAGTGAAAAACCAGCAATTCTGAATTTCAGTAACATAAATAAAGCTAATACTACGGCAATTGTCATCATTATAGCACTCCAAATATCCGGTCCCAATGGCCCTCCCTGCCAACCTTTACTAACAAGTAATGCAGTAATGTTTGCGATAGTAGCTACACTAATCCAACCAAGATAAATGGTAAAAGGGGCCCCCAATAAAAACTGTAAATACAATGGATAAGTTTTCAGTAAACCATGGCCCTTAATGAATATTTGAATCAAACTATTAAGTAATAATAGCATAATGATAACTGTCCAGGTAATGTACAAATGATGCCAGGTATAAATCCATGCCATGTTCAATACACAACTGATCAAAAACCAAGGGTGAATTGCTGCAATATAATCTTTGGCTTTATGATCGGCAAATGGTTTGTATTCTACAAATACCGTTACAGTAATAGCATACAATAATAACATCAGATAAATAACACCCCAAATAGAAAAAGTAAAAGGTGCCGGAACAAAATAATTAGGATAAAAGTCGGAAACTTGTCCGGTATTGTATCCATTAATAGGCAAAATATTGGCTAGCGCATTTACCATAATTACAGCAAAAAATGCTAACCAAGTTATGAGGGATGTACTTCTACTAATGGATGTAATCATTGCATGTATTTTTTAAACCAATTAATATGTGCATTGAACCTATGAATAATATAACTGGGTACACTTAATCCATGATGTTGATTTGGATAAATGATTAACTGAGTGGGGATACCCTCCGATTTGAAAGCCTGATACATTTGTTCAGCACCAATCACCGGAACATTAAAATCATCCTCACTTGCCATGAATAGGGTAGGTGTTTTTATTTGCTTTACTTTAAAGAATGGATAGGATAAATTGAGCCATTTTTGCTGATTCTCCCAGGGTTTTCCTAATTCGGTCTCGTATTGTGTGATATATTGATCGGACCCATAAAAAGATAGTGTTAATGAACTTCCAGCACCGCTTACCGCTGCTTTAAATCTTTTATCGCTTGCAATCGTGTAATTGGTAAGAATGCCTCCATAACTCCAACCAGCTATTGCCATTCTATTAGAATCGGCAATTCCTGATTTGCATAATGATTCAGCTATTGCCAGTATATCTTTCACTTCTTTGTTTCCCCAATCTGAATAAATACTCCTTGTATAGGCTGCTCCTCGTCCGCTACTACCCCTGTAATTAACTGCTGCAACCGCATAGCCAGCTGCTGCCAAAATCTGACGGTACAAATCAAATCCAAATTCATCCTGAGCAACTGGTCCGCCATGAATGAATAAAACCAGGGGCTGATTTTTTGCCAGTGAATCTGTTGTATATAGAATACCATTCACCTGACTTTTATCCGAACTAACTGCTGTTATTCCACGAATATGCATTTTTTTAAGAGGAGCCAAAAAGCTATCCTGTAAATGGGTAATGGTTTCAAAGCGATTGTTTTTCCAAATACAAATTTCATTCGGTAGCTGAGGATTGGTGTACAAAGCAACCCGATCTCCTTTTGCGTTCATGTGCAGCGAACTATAAATACCATTAGAGGGAGTAATGGATTTATTCATTTTTCCATCCGCAGAAAACTGAACAATATTTTGATACCGATCATCTTCCACCACCGCTAAAATTGCATCCCCTTCTTTTGTCCATTGAATCTGTTCAACAGAACGATCGATTGATCCGGAAATTACCTGCGATTGGCGACTAGCAAGATCCAACACAACCAACAACTTCAAATCATACATATCAAATGCACTTTCAGTCGTATTTCTGATATAGGCAATTTTTTGACCAGTAGCATTAAATTTCGGATTAAAATCACCTCCTTTAAAACTAGTTAACAACTCCGGTTGCGCATTTTTTTCAGCTGAAATTAGAAAAAGGTCTGTGTTTTCATTTTTATCCGGATCTGCTGAAACATTACTGCTATATACAATTTTTGTTCCATCAGAACTGATATCGGCATCTTGTTCATTAAATTTTCCTTTGGTTAAAGTATCTAACTTTTTTTCTGCGAGATGCCAGATATACAAATGCGTTTTACGATTATCTAAATATCCTTCATTATCTGCTTTAAAATGATACCGATCTATTTCATAAGGTATTCTTATGTTCGATTTAGCAGTATCTGCATAGTTGAAATCTTTTATAGTTAATAAGATTTTTTTTCCATCAGGAAACCATTGATATCCTCGAATTTCTCCTTTTATATGTGTTTGCTGTTTGGCTTCACCACCTCTACGATCGAGCAGGTAAAGCTGGCTCCCTTCTTTATCATCTTTACCGGAAGCGATAAAAGATATAAATTTTCCGTCGGGACTCCAGTTGGCACCTGAAAAACTCTTGGTTTGTTCAGTAAGGGAAACAGTTTCTTTTCCATCATTACTTACCATGAAGAGTTTTGATTGATATTTGTCTTTAGCTGAATCAACCGTAGTATGCGAATATAAAATCCAGTTACCTTCGGGGGAGATTTTAGGGGAACCGATATTTTGTAATCGATATACATCGGTTGGACGTATCCATCTTTGTGCTTTAGCATTTGTTGCAACCACCAGTATTAATAAGGTGAGCCAAATCAGTTGATTACTTTTCATTTTCAACATAGTAAGAAGTTTTTAATTTTCATAACTGATAACATTCCAATTCAATTTTCTGCATAGTTCATTGAACTGACGAATGTCAATATTTAATAAATCATTTTGCTGTTGCTGATATTTTGCCCATTCAGCGTGTAAATCATCGTACCGTTTTTTATGTCCTTCAGTGATGTAAGGAACATTGCTCTCAGCTTCTCCTTTCAGAAAAATAAAATTGGCACTTAGTTTATTTACAAAATTGATTACATCATCGTTGGTTTTTGATTTCGGTTGTATCAATTGCTCTTCCCAGTTTTTAATTTTATTTAATATGCTGCCTGCATCTTTTGAAAGATTGCTAAATTGAGCAACTTCATCTGCGCGACTGATAAAATCCTTCAGTTGTTGCTGAATCTTTCTCATTTGCGTAACTGCAACATGAATATCTTCTACATCCTGCGACACCTTCTGTAAAAACAAATCCTGCTCCTGATAATTGGCATCAGTTACCAGATTGGGAACTTCTTTAACTTGTCGTGGATCTGTCATTACCCGGAAAGACTTTGTTTGAACTATTTTATCATTAATGTTCAGTCTTGCTGAATAGATTCCGGGTATAACCATCCGTCCACGATAATTGCCCTCTATTTCAACATTATCTACTGTAGGTAGATTTTTATGTCGCAAATCCCAAACAAAACGATTCAATCCATTTCGCAAATCGATTGTGGGATCAGCATCTGCCTGGTTATTTCCTTTCTTATTTTTTTGAGGGTTCTGATAATAGGATCTGATTACAGCCCCGGAAGCATCCAGAATTTCTAGTACAACTTTCTTTATAGAATCTTTTTGAAGTATGTGAAAGAAAATATGTGCACCGGTTACCGGATTGGCAAGTGTTGTATTTATACTGAGTGGATCTTTGTCATTCGGAAATAGCTGGTTAAGCGGACTGGATGCACTTAATCTAAAAACATCATTTACTGGTAATAAGGTAACAGAATCTTGCAGCGTAGAAGCATTTTTTCTAATTGGGGTAAGATCATCTAAAATCCAGAATGCCCTTCCTTGTGTACTTGCCAATAAATGATTTTGATGCAACTTCAAATCTGTTACCGGAGTTACCGGCAAATTTAATTGCAACTGTTGCCAGCTTTTGCCTCCCGAATAGGATACATAAAAACCTGTTTCTGTTCCGGCATATAATAAATCTTTTACTTCATTATCTTCTCTAACTACCCGAACATAGGCACCATAGGGGATTCCTGTGATGATGCGTGTCCAGGTTTTCCCATAATCGGTTGTTTTAAAAATGAAAGGTGTGAAGTCATTCAGTTTATATTTATGCACAGCAATATATGCAGTTGCCTTGTCATGAGGAGATACTTCAATGGCATTAATCTGGTAACCTTGTATACCTGCCGGACTAATATTTATCCACTCTACCCCACCATTTTTGGTTATATAAACCATTCCATCATCACTACCTGTATAAATAACTCCTTTTTCGTGTGGCGACTCAGCCACATAGGTTATGGTGCAATAATTTTCACCACCCGCTCCTTCATTTGTATAGGGAACTCCGCTCTTACCCATTTTGGAAGTGTCGTGAGTAGTAAGATCTGGTGAAATAGCAGTCCAGCTTTTGCCAAGATTCACCGATTTGAATAATTTATTACCTGCGTGATAAAATACCCCTTTTTCATGAATTGAATGAAGGATAGGAGCATTCCAGTTGAATCGGTAAGTCATATTCTTGGGTTCCAGTGCCTGAAATTGAACCGGATATTCCATCACAGCCACGTCGTCGCTAATTTTAGTATTTAACAGGCTAATCGTACCCTGATAACTCCCACCCATTACCAGGTCGGGTTGATCGGGATCAAATGCCAGGAAAGCAGATTCACCCCCAGCTGAATAACTCCAGTCCCGCTCGGTAATTCTTCCTCCCCACGAATTACCCATACTGGCAATCTTTACTGAAGTATTATCCTGTTGTCCACCGTATAAGTTATACGGAAACAGGTTATCTGCATTCACCCGATAGAATTGAGCGGTAGGCTGATTGTCTTGTGATGACCAGGTTTGTCCCCCATTAAATGAAATAGCTGCTCCGCCATCATTTGCAACAATCATGTTTTTGGTATTGGCGGGGTTAATCCATAGCTGATGATAATCTCCATGCGGTGCACGAAATGACTCCCATGTTTTACCCCCATCAATAGATTTGATAGCAGGTGAGTTTAAAACATATATGGTATTTGGATCTACTGGATCGGTGGCTGCTTCTACATAATACCAGGCTCTTTGAACAAGTCGGTGATCTTTGCTTACAATTTTCCAATGAGCTCCGGCATCTGTTGAAACAAACAAACCTCCCTGTTCTTTTTCTGAATCACTTTCCAGCACCAAATAGAGTTTATCGGGTTGTCCGCCAGCAACATGGATGCTCATTTTACCTAATTCTTTTGGTAACCCATTTTCTATTTTTTCCCAGGTTTCACCTCCGTCTTTGCTTTTATATAATCCCGAACCCTTACCCCCGCTGATAACTTGCCATGGTAGTCGTTTGTATTCCCACATGGCAGCATATAGGATACGAGGATTGGTGGGATCGATTGTTAAATCCACACATCCTGTATTTTCATCTACATATAACAGCCTTTTCCATGTTTTACCTCCATCCTCCGTTTTAAAAACACCCCTGTCTGGAGATGAACCGTGTATAGCTCCCTGAGCTGCTACATATGCAATGTCGGGATTATTGGGATGTATACGGATGTTGGCTATTTGACGGGTAAGTTCTAGTCCTAAATGCTTCCAGGTTTTTCCTGCATCAGTAGAGCGATATACCCCATCACCGTATGATGACATGACTCCCCGGGGGGCATGTTCTCCCATTCCTACATATACTACATTGGCATCCGAAGGAGCAACCGCAACGGCTCCAACAGAACCAGTTTTAAAATATCCATCGGATACATTTTTCCAACTGATTCCTGCATCTTCCGTTTTCCAAACACCACCACCGGTTGTACCCATATAATATACCTGGGTATTACCCAGAACACCTGTTGCAGTTACCGATCTTCCCCCTCGGGCAGGCCCAACATTTCTCCAGAATAGTGGTTGATAGTATTGGTTAACTGTTTGAGTTGGTTTAGTGGCTTCGGCAGATACAGCAGGCTTTTGAGCGAATGTAAAACTGGGTATTCCAGCAAGCAAAAAAAGTAGTTTCCGGATATGCATATTTTATTCAATTATTAAAGTCTAAGGTAATCAAATATCGTTTGAGGATACCAGATTGTGGAATAAAAAAACCCACCATAGCATAGTGGGTTTTACATTAGTAAATCACATAGACTAATATTTGGTTACTCCCGGAGTTGCTATTGGATAATTACCTTCACTATCAGGAGTTATAGGAGGTGGTGCATTCCAATCAAAAGTTTTTGGACTGATATCCAAACCTGAATTGATCGCTTTATCCCATTCAATTATTTGACCAGAATAGGTAGCCATTCTACCTAAGATGGATGTCATAGTACTTTTGGCACCATTTTCGGCGTCTGCAAAACGATATTCACTTTTGGCAATGGCTGCAAATAGTTCGTCGTGTTCTGTTTGATAAGGATTGCGTTCTTTCTTTTTATTATCAAATTGGAATAAACTATTTCCCTTATGGTCTACAATACTGGCTTTACCGGTAATTATTTTTCCTTTGGTACCCACCAGTAATTCATCCACCTTACTCATGGTTCCGGGTATATGTCTGCATTGGCTATTCAAAATACTTCCATCGGCATAATGGAATTCAACAAAATGGTGGTCGAAAATTTCTCCATGGTCTTTACCCTTTCTTACCTGTCGTCCCCCCATTCCCTGTGCTTTAACCGGGTAACTACCCTTGAACCAATTTATCACATCAATATTATGAATATGTTGTTCGGTAATATGATCTCCACATAGCCAGTTAAAATAATACCAGTTGCGCATTTGGTATTCCATTTCTGTTTGGTTAGGCTTACGCGGACGAACCCATACGCCTTCATTGTTCCACCATGCCTGGGCTGAAGTGATGTCGCCTATCAAATCTTTCTTTTCAAATAGGGCTCTGTAAGAATCCTGATAATGCCTTTGTAATCCAACCACCACATTTAATTTTTTCTCTTTGGCAATGGCTGCTGTAGCCAATACTTTTTGAACACCGGCTGGATCGGTTGCAACGGGTTTTTCCATAAATACATGTTTCCCCATTTTAATGGCTTCTTCAAAATGGATGGGTCTGAAGCCGGGAGGTGTTGCAAGAATTACAACATCGGCAAGGGCAATGGCTTTTTTATAGGCATCAAAACCGCTAAACTTTCTTTCCTCTGGAACATCGAGCATGGCTGATTGTTGGGAAGCATTTCCTTTGGTTACATTGGATAATTCCTCTGCAATGGATTTATAACAATTGTCGAGGTTGTCTCTGAAAGCATCAGCCATAGCAACCAGTTTTACTTTTTGTTTGCTTTGGAGGGCCTGCATGGCAGCACCGGTTCCTCGGCCTCCGCAACCCACCAGGGCTACTTTAATGGTTTCATCCGCTCCGGAGAAAAAGTTACTCCTACCAATCAGCGGTGCAGTTAACATACTGCCTGCTAAAAGGGTGCTTTGCTTAACAAAGATTCTGCGGGAGGTGGTTTGATTTTTTTTCATGGCAAGGGGTTTATTTTCCGATAAATTGTTTAAAGAATTTTTCTACTTCAGATACGGTTGGCTGTTGATAGGGAGCAACAATTCGAAAGCCTGCATATTTAGCTTCTGTAAGCCACCATTTGCTTCGGGGTATTTGTGGATCGCGTTGATTCCATTCTGGATCGGAGTAAAAGCGGCGCGCACTTCTTAGATCGTTGGCATTATCTTCGAAACTGCCTCCTCGTAAGGCTTTCGGATATTTGGTTAG
>Ga0214923_10000920_pt1 | contig 43217 bp, 58 predicted proteins | sample LL1510_MetaG_FD_177993 | JGI IMG/M metagenome (GOLD analysis project Ga0214923, IMG submission 177993) | Freshwater microbial communities from Lake Lanier, Atlanta, Georgia, United States - LL-1510 | ecosystem: Environmental > Aquatic > Freshwater > Lake | place: USA: Georgia | collected... | reverse complement strand
CTCCATCTCTCCTAAAAAAAATTTTTGCATTTTAAAACTATGGATGCGTTCATGTAAATATAAGGATCCTTCCGCAATTTCTATTCTTAAACCCGATGGATGTATCTTTAAGGCACATTAAATTTTCTTTAGACATATTATGAAAAGTCGCCAAAATAAACGAGGAGGAAAAATGGTATGCGCTGACAAATCCATTCCAACAAAAGGATGGTTTTCATCAACATCAACATGCACAGATAAAAGTATACCAACCGATGATGGTTTACCAGAACCAGAAGAAAAATCAGGATTGTTTTCATGGGGATCTAACCCATTGTCGGGATTATTTTCTAAATCATCTTCTCCAGTTCCTCCTTCCCAAGGATTTCCTCCTTTACCTCCTCCAGTTCCTCCTTCCCAAGGATTTCCTCCTTCCTATCCTCAAGTTTCTTCTGTACCTCAAGGATTTTCCCCTTCACTTCAAGTTCCTTCCAACCCTCAAGGATTTCCCCCTTCATCTCCAGTTTCATATCCTCCTTCAGGGTCGTTTGGTGGTAGACGATCCCGTAGAAGTAAAAAATCTCGTCGCCGAAGATCTAGACGTTAGTTATCCGGCAACGGGGCTAAACATAACTTGATATCTCCCAAAGAAGCCACAGAATACTTTACCACCAATGGTAAATCATTCTCTAGGAACATTTCAATCTGATTGCACAAATTCGTACATTTGATAAAATACCCTAAATTTTTTAAACTAAAATTGCCTTGAATGATCTTCTTTGAATTTTTTTGAAACTCCATACTTCCATTGGATTCCGTTCTGCGTACTTCCGCAATGGCAAACGGACCCTTACACTTGAATATCAATTCATTGGCAACCGATTTAATTTCAATCTTGTCCGAGATGGAAGATAAGTCGCGCACAATCTTTTGAAAATCAGACGATGGTAAATTAATGATGGAGGAAAAAGAAACTTGAGGCACTTCAAGTTCCTCTGCATCCGGTTCAATCAACCGCAACTTTTGAATTTTACACTGTTTGATGTCTCCATTTTCAAATCTCAAGCATAAATTATTCACCACGCCATCATTATAATCATCATTCTCAATATAAATTGTTAAGGTATCATCATTATCAATCGTATTGATTAACTTGAACAAGTGAAACATGTTGACGCCAATAATAATTTTATCCTTTTTGCATTCATACATTTCAAAATTTTCAGCTTTTAAGAATAAATGTACTAAAATGGTATGCGATTTATCCATGTTAATGATTCGCATTCCATCAGGTTGAAACGTAATGTTAGATTCAAGAAGGATGTCTTTTAGAGCGGTCATTAAGGTACGAAATGGGGAAATTTGAACTGTTTTTAATGTTAATACATTCATATAAGTACATAATCGTTTAAATCTTTAATACTCTTTTATTAGTTAAAATTATGAATGATTTTTTACATAAACTTCAAGTTTATATTGTTTTATTTTTTTTAAATTTAGTTCATTATATGAAAAAAATTCTTCCATCTTTATAATATTATGATACTATATGAGTCTAGTTACCCCGCAAATGGCACAAATGGATGATGATGGTTCCAATATATTAACACCTCAAGAACTTGATGCAATCAATCGTGAATTCCAAAAAGAATTATCTGAAACCACCAGACTTAACACAAATCCTGTATCTTATAATGTAACCGATCCTGCAAAATTACAAATGATTAAAAATTCTATCGTTAAATTAAAAAATGTTCCTGGTAAAATAAGGAAAAACATTGTTTCTGCCATTAGTGCTTATAATGTGACTCAACGTAGATATGATAATTTTGATCCTTTATTAAAACGCGGGCAACAAAGTGGATATCCATGTGGTACAATTACATGTAAACAACGTGGCAAAAAAATTAAAAAAGCATTACTTGAGTTATCCCAGATAGATGAACATGCATTAGGAAGTATTGGAGTTTACGAAGTTATTGCACTTGGAATGAATCATCTGGGATCTACGGCAATTGAAGCAACCAAAAAAGTTGGAGATGTTGCATCCTCTTCAATATCCTCTATGTATAAATCATGGACAGGATCAGGTACACGTAAATTAAAGAAGCGTAGATAAAGTTTCTATTGTCGTATCCGGCAATGAATTGGGAAATACAATGTTAAACACAATAATTAATTTACCTACTGCATTATCACGTTTCATTCCCATGTTATCTAATGTTTTTTTATAATTGGGGGATACAATATGACCTTTAGCATTGTTAATACGAAATGATTTACCTTGTAAATAATCCACATCAAATGAAAATCCACATAAAGCTTCCTTTAACGTAATGGAATGTTTATGTATCAAATCAATACCATTTCGTTCTAATGTAGGATGTTGTTCTATGTTGACAACAATACGAACATCACCTAACGTTCCATCAGGCCCCATGTTTCCTTGGTTAGGAATCATTAAACATTCATTGTTATCAATTCCAGCAGGAATATTTACATATTGTGTTTCACGATCTAATTGTTTGATATGATTGACATGAATCCATCGTTCAATTGGAATCGGAATATTGCCACCCGTATAGGCAAGATCCAATGAAATAATAATCGTTATTGTTAACGGTGGCGGTTTCATTAAATGTTGAAAAATAAAATTGTTCGGAGGAAAATCTTGTTTGAAAAACATCTCAAAAATGTCAGGCATTTGTTGTTGAGGTTGATCATATTGTCTTCGTAGATTTTCATCCGATAAATGTTCATAAGCTTCATTGATTTCTTTAAATTTAACAGCATTTCCTGTAGGCCGATCCGGATGAAATTCTAACGATAGTTTTCTATACTGTTTTTTAATTTGTTCAGGAGTTGCATTGGGCTTAACACCTAATACTTCATAATAATTCATATGTATTGTATATCTTCATTTATTTAAGTTTTAACCTAAAGATTTTACCTAAATTGTTTCTGTTTTTCATAAAAACGCTTCTTGCTCTTCATAGATACAGTATGTCCGGTCACTCGTTCATACTGATCAGGTGAATCAAAATAAAGACGACGTGCTTCCTTATAATTGTTAGGATCACTTTCCATAACCACATAAAAACGATGTTCATCACGACTTCCAATACGATAAGGATACGCCTCTCCAGTAATCGCATTCAAAATGGGCTTATTCATAGAAGTAATGGGCTGATAAAAAAAATCATGATCCATACATATAGAGGGTGCGAGAGGAGTCACCGAAATAGGGTCTTGATACTCAGGATCATCAATTTCATCCTGCCACATGTTATATTATGCACACATTTTTTTAAGTATTTATTCAATATCTACATGAGTTAGCATGTGACGGCGACAACAGGGTTTAGTTAATTTTAATTCATCCATGACACGCCCTTCAATTGTTTTTTCTGTATTATGTTCGCTAAAGTATTGTTGGGCATCCACACCTGCATGTTTCTTTAACTCATCTACCTTTTCTAAATAAAATTCATATTTATCCGCAAGAACAGTTCCACAAGTAAAACACTTAATTGGAATGATCATGGTTATACTTTATAGTAGACTATTTTTAATTCATTTTTTTAAACATCTCCATCATTTTTTTTACTTGAAGCACTTTAAAATCAGATTCTTGTATAATAGACTCAATTCTACGTAGATTATATTCATTATTGTTTTTTTGTTCTTTTACATGTGCACATCTAATTTTTAATGCATAAATATGAATTTTTAAATTTTCATGAGTTAATATATTATCTGAAGGAGATGGATGATTAATTTCTTTACATAAAACATCATAGGAATTTAACAAATTTTTATAAGCAAGTCTTGCTTCTTCTAAGGGGGACATTTTTTATAAATTATTTACACATTTTAATTTCATTTTTTAAGCATTCACTGTAAAAAAAACAACTGAATAAAGTAGATATTTGTTTTGAAAACGTATCAAAATGTTTTTCTGGATGAAATTGACATCCATAAAAAGGATACTTTTTAAATTCAATCATGTTAATAAAATTAGATTCTGTAGATACAATCGTATAATCATCATGAGGAACAATATCAAATCCATATTGGTGATGATGGGTTACACAAAGACGTGTTTTCATTTCTTGAATGATTTCAGGAGGAAAAAAAGAATGAAATCGTGAAGGTAATAAATGTAACGTAGCAAGTCCATTTTTTTCATGATGTTTGATTCTATCAAACAAATGTTCTAAGGAGTGATGTTTGAATAAAAGTATCATTTCAAATCCTAAACACGTTGCCCAAATAGGAAAATATCGCCCTTGATCATTATATTTTTTAATGGTAGTATAAGCATTTTTTATAGTAGTAACATACGTTATGTATTGTTCATGTGTATGTAATTTTTTATTATGAATTGCACCTCCAATAAAAACAATGCCTTGAATTTTTTCTAATACATTCAATAAATCTGGTAAGGAAATATCATAGGGAATCATAAGAGCTTTAGCACCTGAAGATTCAACCCAATTTACATATGATTTTACATAATTTAAATTTAATTGGGGTGAATGTTTTTTAGGAGAAACAATGATACCAATCATATTAGATACATTTACTTATATTTTTTTGTTTTACGTTTTGTTCGTTTACGTTTTGTTTTACCACCAAAATGTACTTCTGTATTTCTATGTATAAATAATCGTTCAAATTCTTCTTGTGTTTTTGGTTGATTTTGAACACTCATTAAATCCAGGATAAAATAAAATTGTATTACGGTATTCCTAAAAAAAGCATGTTCTATCCACATGTGCGTATGATGTAAATTTGACATGTTTAATAAAAAAAATGTATTCGCCCATGAATTTTTAATAGTAAGTTCTTTATCATCAATGTCAACTACCGTTACAGAATGACCCGAATAACCTCTGAATAAATTTGAATGTTTAATGCTCATGCCAACATAACAATTTAAATTTTTTAAACAATAATATAAATAACGATACAAAATGTTATTATTACCCTTTTTATTAAAAACGAATGATTTATATACAACATGCATCGGTTTATCTAAAAATGAATGAATTCGTGGTTGATGTTCAATTAATTCATCCGGTATTTCTTTTTGATTCACTCTATCAATCAACTCTGGTATATCTTCAATTGGCAACCCTTTTAACTTGTATTTTTTTTTAAAAAGAAAATAGATATAATAAAACATAATGATTTTATTTTCATCACAAGGAGGATCAATGTTAAAATTCGGTTTTGTCGTATCTAAATATTTGTCACACAAAGAAGGATCCCATGTAGTGGTATGAATTTTAAAAATATTTTGCCCATATAATTTAGCTACTGTATGATATACACAAGTAGGATCTGATCCTTGATAGGAATGCGAGGTTGATAGAGAACGTGTTAATGTTTCAGGTGGGGATAACGCTAATTCCATAGATTTAATTTTATTGGCAATACCGCGTTCTCCTAATTCAACGGCAATAGAATAAGCAGTTTCTCCATCACTTCGTATGACAGATGGATTTGCACCATTGGATAATAATAACTCTACCATGTCATCATTTCTCATCAAGCATGCAATCATAAGAGCAGTATCTTCGGTTGAATTTTGATCATCCATGCATCGGTTATTTTTATCTAAAATAGCAGTTATGATGTCTATGTTTTGTCGTTTACATGCAATATGCAAGGGTGTATCTCCTAAAACGTTTGTTTTACATACATCATCTTGATTGGTTTCTAATAAACGGATCACTTGTTGAAGATTATTATCAAGACATGCTCTATGTAATGGAGTATTTTCATCCATACATTGTTAATTATTTTTTTTAAATACATACAAATATTGATTTTTATAAGGTAATTGATAATGATACATGGAATGAACTGTAAATCCTTCTTGGAGAGCAATAGAAACTGTCGTTGAAACCGGTTCCATGTAAATAGGTGTTTCTCTTTTGATTTGTTTATTTTGATAAGAAATCTTTTCACGGTGTTTTTTATGAGTAAGCGTAGAGGTGTAGGAGATAGGTCCTTTTAAGGTTGAGGTAGGGCCATATACCCATTCATCTGCCAAATGAACAACTAAAAATCCATCTGGCATGAGCCATGTAGATGCATTCTTAAAAAATAAGTGTTTATCCATGTAATACAATGTATAGTATAAACATAAAATATGAGTAAACGATTCAGATGGAAACATGGACGTGTCTAACACGTCACCAAAAATATAATCATGCGGATACTTTTTTCTTGCTTGTTTTACCATGGAAGCATCATTGTCAATGCCAATGGCAGAAATGTTATTTTTTTGTAATGAATTTACATGATGACCTGTACCTGATCCTACATCTAATATAACACTTGAAGAAGATACAATTGTATTTAAAAACGATAATTCCTGATCATGTTTGATTTGATCATAGACAAGAAAATCATACATGGATGGATAATCGTAATCTTGGATGGTTTCAATGAATGGTTCTTTACGTTTTGAATAAATTATCAAGATAGCTAATATCATGCACATGAATAATAGAATAGTACTCAACATTTAAGATATAATTATAAAAAAAAACTCATTCATGTAGATATGGATCTGATTGATGATATTCGTACACTGGACCAATTTAAATCCATTACGTTTTCAAAGTATAAACGACCGGATGTTAAAAAAGAATGGATGAATTCCATGATTAAGGCAACGATTGAACCATGTTGTTATTGGACTACCGAACTTATTTGTAGTGGATTATTTAGTGATGTATGGGAATTGATTTTATTTTTTTACTCTAAATACATTCATGTTGGAAATCCAAAACTTCCTATTTATTTAGACATGCGTTTCCAACTTTTTAAAAAAATAGCTATGACCACGGATGAATTACAATTACGAAATCATCTAGAAATTCGTAAATTGTTCATAGAAATGGTATGTGTGTTATGCACGTCTACACGTAGTCATAGTTATGAAGCCGTTCAAATTTCAAAAGAAAGTGGTATTCCTAAAAGTAAATTAGTTGCTCCTACCATTGAATTCAATAAAGCGTTCAAACCGGCGGATCCAAGAGAATTAATTGTTGCCATGAATGAATTTGGGTATATGCTTCATTCTAAAAATGTAATGGGGGCTTGTTATTGGGTAGAATGGATCATACAATTTACAAATTCTCATAAATGTGTTGCCGTAGAACGTTCCTATAGTGTAAAACATAAGACGGATGGAATATGGGTATTATGGGATACCATTCTTTGTTATACGGAACATGCTCTATGTAAACAAATCATTGAAGCTTTATTGCGTTTATTCAGCATTGCGTTTGTTCCAGCATCCAAAGATCGTCGTAAATTTTTAATTTATGAAGCCATTACGTTATGTTGTGAACAGGTAAAATTAGATATACAAATGGTATCCAATCCCAAAATCATTGAACAAGCGTATGAAAAATGTTGGTTAATGTTCAAGGATATTAAAAAACACGAAATTAAATAACTCTTTTACGTTTCGTTTTGCGTCGTTTTTTACCTCCCATCGTACAATACAGTAAACCTAATCCAGCTACACCTGCTGCCATAAGTGCTTTACCTATAAAACTACTTTTACCTGGTGGAGGTTTAAATTGTGTTGCTTCTTTTGAAAATAATTTTTGTAAAAAAATGTAAGCATTCATTTGTTTGTCTATATGTATGTCATTATAATGTGCTAATTGATATAAAGACTTGCCTTCATCCATTTCATCATTTTTAAATAAAAAATCAATTGTCTCATAACATTCTTCCATTGACATGTGAAGATCCGAAAATTCTACAGGTAATTTTTTACGTATATCTACAAATAATTGTATCATCATGTAGCGATGATAATGGAGTGGTGATTTAGCACATGATTTAAAAAATTTAGGATCAATATCAATCCAATAAAAATTGCCTGATTTATAACACATGTTTTCAAGTTTTATGTCTATATTATAATAACCATTTTCAATGGTTTGGTTTAAAAAACTATCTACTTCATTAAAAAAACGTTTATGATCAAAGACGCCTTTTTTCATAAAATGGTTACATACGTCTTCATTACAATCATATTTTTCTACATAAATTCCAAACTTTTCAGGAATGTCTATATCTTTATGAGTTTTTAAATATTTTATTACTGGCATAGATGTATCATCAATGATAACCTGCGTTATTTTAGGAGCCATGTTTAATTCACAAAAGTAATCATGTAGTGCTATTTCATTGTAAATATCATCTATACCAATTTTACCTACACGAAGTGATGCGGAAAAATCTATATATACTGTATCTCCTTTAAAAATTACATGTTTAACTGATCCTCTAACTGATTCCATACTATTGTACTATATTAAAAACAGTGACATTTTATTTTTTCGGGTATTTGTGAACTATTTAATAGTCGGTAGTTTCCACATCTACAAAATACAATTTGAAATTGTGGATCTTTAAGATGGTGTGACCAAAATATAAATGAGTTTATTTTTATTGTTTTACGAAAAGAATGTTTAATAATCTTCATAATCTTCTTTTTTGTAGTTCTTGTCTGTTTTTCAATCTTCGTATAAAACACATAATCTTTAATCATAGAAATAAGTTCGCAAGGCAATGGTAATTGTTGAAGAATACATTGCCGTTCCATTTTATTATATTATCTCAATGATTCAATTCAATTTATTTATACGTTTTAAAAATTCATGAATAGAATAATGATTTGTACCGCATTTTTTAATAAATGCATACCCTTCTTCTTGTTTTTTACGAAGAATGTTAGGATGATTCATAAAATATTTCATTTTGTTTTCTACATCAGCTCTTGATTCTATGTACACCACAATATGATTGGTTTGTTCACATGCTGGAATACTATTTGACAATACAATACAACCATAAGCTAACCCTTCAAAGATTCGTTGACTTACATGTTTATTTTCTATGTTTTCTTCACTTTGAAATCCTAATGCAAATGTACTAGATAAATAGATTTCTTTTCGTTTAGCATAAGGTAAAAAATAATCATGATTTAATACACCATGATAAATTCCTTTGAAGGAATACGGTACTAACTCTGGACAATATTTCCATCCCATGTAACAATAATCATGTTGATTGGTTCTTGGATACGTTCCAATGGAGTTTGGATGTTCTGATGCTCGTAAATAAAGTGGACAATGAATTTTTTGTTGTTGACATAATTTTACTTGTGCATTAGGGTTCAACATATTTTCATACGTATGTATAAATTTTAATAAAGATGTGTTGATATTTTGCCAATACCAACCAATATAAATGGCATGAGGTGCTATAGAATATAGTAATGAAACAGGATCTGAATGTTGAAATCCATTACCCATAAATACAATACAGTCATTGTGAATTTCATGAACAGAGTCAGCAATGATTACTTTATCTTTAAAGGCTCCACACATTTCTATGAATACATACATCAATACTTTAGGACATCTTATTTCATGACAATTTAATAACACAACGGTTTTCATGCATAACATAACTTTAAAAATGTTAAATTGTAATTTTATATAAATTAAAGCGTACAACTTTAATGTTTTGTATAGTTATGGAATTAGCAATACCATTAGTTGCTCTTGGTGGATTATATGTGATCTCTAATCAAAAAAAGGAAGGATTTCAATCCGTAAACCGATATACATCTCCAAATCAAACAACGGATAAATTTTTTAAACCAACGAATCAACAAACGTCATTCAAAGATCTTGCAGGACGTAATGTAGAGAATTTACAACATACTCCTGATGTACTCCCTTATTTTGGTAAAACAAAAAATATAGGAGGATCTATCAATCCTCCAAATTCAGACCAAATTCTTGATAACATGAATGGTGCAGGATCTTTTAAAATCGCAAAAACAGAAAATGCACCTTTATTTCAACCCAATGAAAATATTCAATGGGCAAATGGAGCACCCAATCAAAGTGATTTTTATCAATCTCGTGTAAATCCGAGTATATCTATGAAAAATGTAAAACCATTTCAGGAAGAACAGGTAGGTCCTGGATTAAATCAGGGATATACAACTCAAGGAAGTGGAGGGTTTAATTCTGGTATGGAATCACGTAATTTATGGACGGATAAAACCGTCAATGAATTACGAGTTGCTACAAATCCAAAAGAATCGTATGAATTAAAGGGACATCAAGGTCCGGCTCAACGTTTAGTGTCAAATTTAGGCATTCAAGCACCTGTTCACAAACATTTACCCGATCGGTATTTTGTCAATACACCAGATCGTTATTTAACAACAACGGGAGATCATTTAGGACAAACGTTACGACAAATCCAGCCCGATCCAACCATTCATCGTGCAACCACGACGAAATCTTATTCGGGTATTGCTGGAAATGGAGGTATTCAAGTTCAGGCAAAACAAGGTATGTATAGAGCAGATCATCGTCAACAATTAAAATCGGAACAAGTAACACCTGCAGGAACAAGTGTACCTTTTAGCAATTTGGAAACAGAAACGGCAAGTTATAAATTTTTACCGACCAATCGTTCATTAACTCAAGCAGAAACATTTGGTGGTCTTGGGGGTCTTGTTTCTGCCATTACAGCACCCATTACCGATATGCTTCGTCCTACTAGAAAGGAAGATATTGTAGGATTAACACGCATTGGAAATTTGGGTAGTACAGTACCGAATACTTCTTTACCTGAAAAGAGTGTCCCACATACCATTAAAGAAAATACCATGTTTAGTCCTTTGGAAATGGGAAGTCGGCCTTATGCTCCTGTGACTACCGGCGGATATAAAGTAACCGATCATCAAACAGAATCTACCAATCGTTCTGATACATCCATGTCGTATTCAGGTATTCCTGGGAGCATCATGCCTCAACAGGTATCCTATGAAGCTCAATACAATGCAACCATTACGTCTAACCGGGCCAATGTTGGAAGAATTGCTGGTGGAAATACACAGGTTTACGCACCCATCATCAATCAAACTACATCGTCCAATCGTTCAACGATGCATTCGTCCTATATAGGTAGTGCAAAGGGTGGAAGTGTAATGATGGGGGTAGATCAATATAATGATACACGTAATCCGATCAAATACGATGAACCTAACAGAAATACATCTGATTTATTAACTGCATTTAAACAAAATCCCTACACTCATAGTCTACATAGTGCTGTTTAAAATATTTATACTATACATGAATGGTAATAATACAATAATTGTAGTAAGTAGATTTAATGAAAAAGCAGATTTTTTAAAAAAAATAAATTTTAAAAAAATCATCTATGATAAAGAAAATCCATTAAACAAATATAATGTAGAAAAAAATAAAGGCAATGAAGCATCTGCGTATTTAAAATATATAATAGAACATTATGATCATTTGAGTGAATATACAATATTTCTTCATTGTCACGAATTTTCATGGCATCATCATGGAAGCATAATAGATATAATTCATAATAATAAAAATATTCATCATGAATTTACAAATTTAAATAATTATGTATTAGGTGATATGGAAAATTTAGATGATTCCATGAATGATATAGGTATTTATTTTAGAGAATACATTAGACCATCTGTGGGTCCTTATAGTTTATATCCGAATTTTACAAAGGGTGTTTTAGGATGTGCTCAATTTATAGTTCATAAAAATAATATATTAAATCATTCCAAACTATTTTATCAAAAAATATATGATTGGTTAATGGAAACACCTATTAGTAATTATTGGAATGGCCGATTTTTAGAATGGACATGGGACCTTTTTTGGAATAAATGTTTGCAAAATATTCCCATTAGAAAATATTTAAATGAAGATATTTTAGATGTTGATGTAGAAAATTTAAAAAGCGAGATTATTCATTCTTTATATGAAAAGAATTACTACTATGTTGATAAAGAAATAAAAATAATTACAAATCTCAATACATATACGTGTAAAAATCAATATATTTATAATAAATTTTTATAAAGATAAAAGTGTTTTTGAATTCATGTATAGATTACGTTTAATTGCTAAAATAAGTTTTTTTATTTACATAATAGTATGAGTTATCATACTATTATTATGTCACTAAAAACAAAATGTCGTAAACTATTAAAAAGTAAAAAAACTAAAAAAATTTTAGAACAAAGTTGGAAAAAATATATGGATGATCAAATCAAGTATGGTGGTCTTGAAAAAAATGCTTGGAAAAAATATAAATCGGATTTTGAAAAAGGGTTCATGAAAGGTTGTGCTAACTAAATTCAATTGCAGGAATTTGTAAATGAACACATGCTTTTCTATACGAAGATAAGGGAAGACAACCTTGCCATTCAACGTCATTGTGTTTTGTACGATTTACCCGACGAATTGTATCATAATAAGTGTAAATGCCTTCATGTTTTGCACGAATGATCAAATAATATTTATACATGTAAGGCGACATTTGTCCAGATATGTTACATCCAAATAATTGAAATGATGACGTTAAACTCCATGTTTTTTTAATTGTATGTAAACGATATTGTGTTAAATAATCACGAAGTGGAAGTGTATATTTTTTTAACATGATATCGTTTCATTTTTTCAACTGCATCAAAATCCCATTTATAAGCACGCATAGCAACTCCCTGATAATCATATAAATAATAGTTAGGGTTTTCGGAAATAGCTTTAACATACAAAGGAACCTCTTCATAGGTGAATGAATGAAATCGTTGAAGTAATTTAAAATAGTGGATTTCTGCTCTCCATGAAATGATAACAAGAAAGGACTTGATGTATTGTATGACATCAGATGGAAGATTGTTCATGTTTTATTTATTTTTTGTATGAATTAAGTTTCAATTTAATCTAGTATTCAACTGGTATACCACAAGTATTTACAAATATTTTTGAAAATGGAATAACATTAATTTTATGTGTATCTGTATCATACATAAGAGAAATACTATACTTTGTATTGTACATTTGTTTTTGTATAAAATCTCCAGATAAATCACCTAATCCAAATATAATTAATCCATTATTATATTTGATATAGGGTGTTGGTACTATATGATGCGCACCATTTCCAAAAATTATATTACATCCCGAATCAATAAACATTTTTGCAATTTTTTCTTCTTGAACAAAATCTGACATTGTATTTACCCAATTTTTTCCCCAATGTATTGACATAATTAATAATTTATTTGGATATTGTTGTCTAACTTTACGAATAATATTGTTTGCTTTTTTAACACTATCATGATTATAAATATCAATAAACCAACAATGATTTTTCCATAACAAAGTAATATCTGGACGTGTTTCCATCAAATGTTGCATATTTGTCCAATGCGTAGTCGCATTAAAATAAATAATATCATTGGTTATTAAATAATGTTGACCATATGTAAATAAATATTTTAAATTATATAATGTATTTAATGTTTGTTCATAACCTTTTATTCCATAATCAAATGTATGATTATTCACAGTAGATACAAATATCGGTGTAGTAGTATTATTTTTTAAATAAACAAGATTATTTGGATTATTTATAATATGAAATGGTTTTCCTATAGAATCTGATGTAGATATACTATTTGGTTCAGCAATAACACTTTCTAAATTAAAAAATACAAAATCCGAATTATTCATATGGTTAATTATATTCTTTAATACATCATTTGGACATTGATTCTTAGTTGACCAATAATTCCTTCCAAATTGTACATCTCCAGTAAATAATAATTTCATTATACTAAATAATTATATTTGTTATCTTGTTTTTTAAAAAATTTAAGAATAAATCCAATTTAAAATAAACAGTATGTCATCTAAGCATGCATTCATGATCGGGTTGTCTACATGGATGATATGTATGATAAATAAACTAACGATTGTAAGTTGATTCATATACAGGTAAGTAGAATAAATAAAATTCAATTTAAAATTCCAAGTACGAATCAAGTGCAATGGAAGCAATATCATCACCTGCTTGTTCTGCCAAATGTAGTAACCTAGATCCTTCATAAATATCTACTTCTCCACAATGACCCTTGATGTACAACATACCAAGTTCACGTATAGAAGGAACATGTCCAAAATTAGCTCCAATTTCAAATGAATATTTAGCCATGTCATAATGACCACGTTTAGAATACATCATTCCGCAATAAAATAAAAACGTGTTCATTGAATCCATCTTTTTATAGATTCATAAATTGAATCAGTTCAATTTTTTTATGAATTGATTAAAAAATTGAAATCAATTAACGAGTGTTTTGGTGTAAAATAAAAGATGAACCAGACCGCCGTATCTCTTCAATCCGGAAGTGGCCAGGACTTTTCCCAGGTAGGGAATGTCGGTGATGTATATTGGGGTATTGTATGTGATGGTCATGGATCCGATCGTTGCATTCAACAAATTCGCAACATGGACATGAATGAAATTGCGGTGGCACCCAATCCTATTCTGGCAATGTTTGAAAAAATATACGGCGACACGTACCGTTCTGGATCCACCGTGTGCTTCGTTCGGCGCCAAGGTAACAAAATAGAAATATTCAATGCAGGAGATTCATCGGCTGTTCTTTATGTCAATGGTGTCATGGTTACTAAAACTACGAGTCACACGTTTCTAAATCCAAAAGAAGTTGAACGTACAAAATCTTTCATCCGACGCATCAAAGATACAAAAGCTCCATTTCCTGTATCGGACGATCGTGTAGAAGACATTCCTTCTCCAACAGGCGTCTTTATCAATGGGGAAGAACTTGTTCCGAGTATGGCACTTGGACACAACAACATCACCGGTCTTGAACCTGAATACATAGAATGGAATGTGTGTGACTTTGATGTGGTACGTATTGTCATCATGTCAGATGGCGTTTCTGACATGTTGGTAAATACAGTAACTGGAACTTCACATGAAATTGTTGATCTTGCTCATTCTCGCTGGACACAAAAATGGAAATACAAGTACATGCATGCTGGACGAGAATACGATGGTCTTACTTCTTACGAGGGAGGAATAGACGACATGTCGTGCGTGGTAATGGAAGATAGCGTAAAGGAACGACCCTCACTTTGCATTCCCTATTCTCCCAAGGTATTTCAGGCGAGCCATGTCCAAGAATGCATGGAAGCGTTTCTTGGTGGTGTTCGTAAAGTTGAAGTAGTAGAACATGATACACACAATGTGTTCTTTATCCACTTCAACCCTGCCGTACTTGACGATGATAACAAAAAAGTATTCAAATCTGTACTCTCTGGCGAAAATACTAAACTTGCCTACAATGATTCATGGTGGTGGCCGATTAAACTGATGCATGGGTCTCAGCCACTACAGGGTGTAACCTTTATTTACGAATTGTGGGATAAGGTAAGCGATTACAACGTGTTCAAAGAGTCCTACATTCATGATAAAGAAGCTTCCAAAATGATTGAATTTCTACAAAATTTTAGGTAAATATATACACACCACCAAACTACATTTTTTTATAAACAAATTAAAATTGTGATTTTGGAAAAAAATACATTAATATACTTAATTAAAATGAATTAATTGGTATCCAATTTATGTCCTAATAATTGGTGTAGTTCTTTTTTAGTTTCTTGGGTAAGTGAACAATCATACAACCCAACTATCATTAATTTTTTTAAAGAAGTTAATGATTTTATATGATGAGATTGTAAAGGCGAATGATACATGTATAAACGTTCTAGATTATGCAATTGATCAAAATGTGTACCTGTGATAGAACTACGATACAGAGTTAATGATTTTAGATGACATAAATATTTTAGATCTTCATTTTTAATCTTGGAGTAAACAAGGGATAAACTGGATAAAGGAAGTATGTCTAACCCACGACAATGATTGATCCTATCACAATTGGTCGCCGTCAAGTACTTTAATTTTTTTAATTTAAGAAGACCTTCTGTAGAAATAGGAATAAAAGTTAAATTTAATTCTACTAGGTTCGGCAATGAATCCAATACGTCATCCGTTACTTTTAAATTATACATTTCCAAATGAACTAATTTCGTTAAGGTGGACAAACCGTCATTCGTAATGTTACAGTTGGATACATACAATTTAGTAAGGTTAGTTAATTGTTGAAGTCCAAAATTTGTAATCAATTGGTTTTGATCTATATAAAATGTTGTTAATTCTGTTAAATGTTGAAATATAGCATTTGTAAAATGTCCTTTTGAATAAGCTTGATAACATCCTCTCAAATCCAATGAACGTAAATTTGGCATAGATTGAAAGCATTGATTTGTAATGGAAGGTTGTGGACAATAACTCATATTTAAACTTTTTATATGAGATAATTCTTGTAGATCACAATCTTTAATGTCTAATCTACCTTTGATAACAACATGCTCTATACAAGGAAACGTGTATTTGAACCATCGCAATGATTCTTTTACACGAATGGGGGCGTTTGAACTATAATACATGGATGCTTTTTTATATACATTGTTTACAATCCTTGTAGTAAGCACATTTTTTATAGGCAACCACAACATCATATGTCCCACAATTTCGGGTAGCTCCATTTTTTTTATGTTGAAACATGTAAATAGTTTCAATTTAAATTGAAATACTTTTTTATTCATGAATTATAAAATACCCATGGAGATTGTGATCAACACTCCAATACACCCTGATTATTTAGAAGATTTATTTCTTAGTTTATTTAATGCTACCGTCATTGTTTGGTTTAAACATACTAACCTTGCATGCATTGATGTGTTAGAAACTACACCTCAATTAGAAGAATTAAAAATAAAAATAACCCAAGGTGAATCATTTGAACAATACTTAAAATATTCGTAAATTAAATCAACTTACATACTTGATGTGATGTTTCCAATGCTCCTTCCATCCACTGTTGATGCGTTGCTGAATAATGTTCGCCACAAATATAAAAATTAGGAAGAGGATTCATTAATTTAGACGCAAGTTGTTCACTTTTTGCATGGATTCCCCAATATCCAACACCACATTCCCAAAAAAACACTTTTGTTTTTAAAGGGGTTGGTATTTTGATGTGAAGCGCTTCATACATTAATTCTTGAATCGCATAGTTGACACCTGATATACCATGTTTTTTATGTATATCATTCCAAAACATGGCATATTTGCCATCTGAATAAGAAATCATGATGGTATTTTTAGAATAAGGTATAATCATACGCAATGGATTCGCCGTTGTATATCTTGGAAAATTCTTAAACCATGGTTCTTTGAACGTACAATAAATTCTGCATAAAGCACCGCATTTTATTTTTTGAAGAGATGATCTAAATGGTTTACTGATGGCCATGGTTTCAAGAACTTGTTTAGGTAGTGTACATATACATAATGGAGTTGAGTAGATGTGTTTTGAAGTGGTAATGATATATTGTTCCTTACGTTTTGTAATAGAAACAACAGGTTCATTTAAATGAATGACTGCATTGGGGTACATTTGAATACGCCGAACTAATGCATCAATGATTTGATTTAATCCACCTTCTAATTTAAAAAAAGAGGCATTTAATTGACTCATCAATGCAATTGCATTTTTAGCATTCATGATAGTAAGTTCACTTGAATAACCAAACGAATTTTTGACATACTCAATTTCATCTTGAGTGACAATTAATTTTGCATAGTCTAAAAAGGACATGGATGTTAAATCGTGAAAAAAATCTAATTTACTTGCCGTAATAATTTTTCCAATGATGTATTTTAAATGAAACGGTGTTTTTTCTGTATATTCAACATCATTGGTAATAGGAAGAAATTTTGTTAATTCTAATTCATGTAATAGTTCCATTAAAAAGGTATGTTCATTGGTAAAACGTCCGGCTCCTGCTTCTACTTCCATAAATGAATCTTTATAGGTATATATGCGTCCTCCTGGACGATTGGAGGATTCTATGATGTGAAGTGTACGATCAGGATCTTTTTTTAAAAGAGTATACGCTGTATATAATCCAGCAATTCCTGCTCCTAAAATCATAGTGTACATGATATTTTATTTTAAATTTTCTTAAAAAAGACGATTGTTTTCATGATACACTGAATATTCTTGATTTTTTAAAAAAATATACTTTTGATGAATATCATCTAAATGATGATGAAAATAATAAATTAATTTATAAAGTGTATATTTATCTCCAATGATTTGATTATCTATGCCATACTTTAATTCATCTTGTATGAAAAAATTAGTACTAATTTTTTGATATTTGATTTTATCAATGGTCGCCCATATCCATTTGATTAAATCATGTTCTGTAACTTTACAACAATTGGTAAATGCATCAAAACGCATATTCAAAATAAGTACATTATCTTTTTCATGTTCATATATTTGTTTCATACTTGCATACATGCCATACCACATATTTTTCCAACCTAATTTAGGCATTTTACTAGAAAACATATTTCCAGTTGTATTACCAATTAATTGTATATGTTGATCATCGTCTATGATAATGGAAGTAATGGGTAAATCTTTAAAATAATCCCGGATCATTTGTTCAGTTATGATGATGGGATTAAAATTTTTTTGTTGCCAACTAAGTTGATTTGCGGTTACGTTCCATGTATGAATGTAAATCTTCAATGTAAAATGTGATAATTTTTTCAAAAATAAATATAATTGTGGGTTGTTGAATGAGTCACGAACATGACCTCGTAGATGAACAATCAATTCATTTGAATAATAAGGATTTGCTGTTTTAACGTAAAACCTTTTTATTTTAAACATATAATTAATAAATAAAATGATTTATAATTTTATTCACATATAATAACATGACGCCTATAAAACTTCGTGTTACTACTGATACATTTGATAAATCAACTTTATCCGATCAAGTGGTGGAAGCATTTGAATGGATTGGTGTAAAAGTCACTACAAAGTGTAAATTGAATCATGAACAACCACATATGATTGTGACGTTACATGGCATTTCTATGGAATTGTTCCAGTTATTGTTATTGATTCAAAAATCAGGCGTGGCACCGCTTATGTACAATGGAAACGTCTACATTTTAAGGTTTTGTGAATGAAAAATTGAAAAGATACAACGGATTTTTTTAAAATTGAAATGCCGGATGTTTAATTAATATCAATCCACGCAGAAACGCGTGAAAAATGATCTATCCTCAGGAAAAGAAAGCGGCGCAAGAAATCATCAGGAGTTTTTCGGACGGCGAGCTATGGGTCATGTTGTTGGCTCAGATGCAATCAGGTAAGTCATCTACATTTAAACTTGTTGCTGCCGAAATGCGTCGGCGTGGTTTGATTGATCGTGTAGTTATTTTCAGTGGCAATCGTGAAACGGATCTGCGTGATCAACTTTTGGAAGGCCATGAAGAATTCAAACAGTCCTACTTTGAATTTCTTCGGTCTGAGAATTTGAGTGAAAAGGAACAATCTATCAAGGATGCTAAACGTCAACTTGAACATTCTCTACACCTTGAAAAGATTCTATATCCGATCATGGAAGATTGGGCGACAATGGCGTTGGAAACCGCAAGTCTTGAAACTGAACGAATCTTAGAATTGATCAGGGTGTACGAAGAAGATTTGAAGAATGCGGAGCATGCATTGTTCGCAGGTGTAACGGAGGCCACTACGTTTGAAGTGCAATGGGGGCAATCGCTTAAAGAATTTGTGCCAGGCGGACGTACACTTTTCATTTGGGAAGAAGCACATTTTGGTGCGTCCAAAAATCAAGCCGTGGACCAATTCATGAAACAGGTTGGTATTCAAGCCAACGGATCTTCTGTGCCTGAAGGTTGTTTCGTGTTGTCCGTCAGTGCTACACCTTTTGCAGAACTTTCTGAAAAACATCACTTGCATCAGGGTAAGAAAATCGTGCACCTTATTCCAGGTCCGGAATATCAGAGTGTTGAAAAACTTGTCCGTAGCGGTCGCGTCATTTCTGTACCTAATGATCGTACAGGAATGCAGAAAATGCTTGCAAAATTCACCCATGGGTATGCATTAGTTCGTGCGTCTGATAAAAAACAACCCGTCCTTACTACTATTGCTACCGCACATGGTTGCGATATCAAGTATGTTGACATGAACCACAAATGCGACCTGAATGAAATTTTGAAACAACGCCCTGAACGGAAAACGGTCATTTTCCTGAAAGGGATGTGTCGGATGGGCAAACAACTTTGGAAACAACATGTGTCATTCGTTCTTGAAACGCCTAATAAAAGCAAAACGGATACGCTACTTCAAGGACTCCTGGGGCGTGTGTGCGGTTACCCCAAAATGGATGGAGATGTAAAGTTTCAGTTTGAAGGCGACGTCTATATCGTCAATCTTAACGTCACTGAAATTGAAACTTTCATCTCTCTTCATTCTGGAAATTTTACATCCATCTGTGAACGTGCTATGAACATTAAAAAGAATGGTGCTAGATCAGTTCGGCTTCCTACCATTCCACTTCGCATTACTGGACTTCCTGAAGATCCTGACGATGAACTATACAAATGCATTCTTGAGGCACTTGATGAAGGACGTGTCGTCAACAAAAACAATGATGATCGTCCAATTCAATTAGTTCGCGAATTTTGTGCAAACCGCGAAAAAGTAGATGGAACGACCGACGAAGAAATCAAAAAGAAAGATAAATCCTTCAAGATGCACTATTCAGGTACAGTATTCAATGAAGCAATTAAAGGGATTCGTGCCGCATTTACTAATGGTGTTGCTCAAAGCAACTTTGGACCCGGTGCTGGTTGTGCGTCAAACAACGATGAAATTACAGTGTGGTGGCATTACGACAAAACAACTAAAAAATATTCTACCGATGCTTACATCATTATGACACTTGAAGATTTGGATCCGATGGGCCGTGCTCGTCCTGTTCCGGTTACTAACGGAAGAGATGTTTTCGGCGAACCATCCTATCAAGACCATGGCGGATTTGCAGCAACGTTGCCCACAACTACAAAAACGAATATTGATGAATTGGAGCAACACCTTCGCAAATTCATCCACATTTCAGCAGAACATCCTGAACTTTATCCCATGCCTAAAGTTACTACCAACGGATTTGGGAAGGGAATTTATCTTACACAACACACCATGGACAAGATGGCGGAGTTGATAAACAAGTTTGACAGCATTGGCATAAAACTGACTTACAAAAAAAGGAGTGGACGACGCGGAGTTGATGTTGTACTTACTGAAATAGCATGGACATTTAAATAAATATAGGGGTAACTACACGGATAAGATGTACAAGATGGCGACGCAAGAACTACTTTTTTTAGAATGATAATGTATGTATGTTGCTATTCCTACGTATCATAGATCCGATGTACTAGAAAAAAAAACACTTCATACGTTATTAAACGGTGGTATATTACCTAGCCAAATTTACATTTTTGTAGCAAATGAACAAGAACAAAAAAAATATACAGATGCAATTCCATCTAATCAATATCATTCTATTGTTATAGGAAAGTTAGGAATCGCAAATCAACGCATTTTTATAAGACATTTTTTTAAAGAAAATGACTATGTAATATCCATAGATGATGATGTAGAAGGTATTTATAAATTATATGGCGATAAACTAGTTCAAATTAAAGATATAGCCACTTTTTTTAAACATGCATATCAAGATTTGAAAAAGGAAAAAAAATATTTGTGGGGGATTTATCCAGTACGTAATCCCTTTTATATGAAACATTCCGTTTCCAAAGAATTATCATTTGTTATAGGTGCGTTACATGGTTATATTGTTCGTCATGGAAACGAATTATCCCCACATGTTCAATCTGAAGGAAAAGAAGATTATGAACAATCCATTTTGTATTATCAAAAAGATGGTGGTGTAATTAGGTACAATGACATTACTATAAAAACAAAATTTTTAGCAAAAGGAGGGTTAGGAGAAAATAGATTTGAACGAAATAAAAAATCTGCATTTTTTTTAAAAAAAAGGTATCCTCATCATGTTACTATATTTAATAGAAAAAATGGAATGACGGAAATACGTATTCATACAAGACGAAAAAAAGATAAATAACTTATGTATGTATGTTAAAAAAATAGTATCGGACGACGACATGTTGAAATTGAAGAATACATTTATCAAACGATCCATGATAAAAACCATTCTTACAGACGATGCAGAAGTATACTCTGAATCTGGAAACCTATTATTATTTTTTAGGAAAAAGAAAATAACAGGCGGACAAGATTTTTATGATCAAGTAGCTGAATTCATGAAAAAAAATCCTACGTCTAATCGTGGATCTGCATCCGGAAGTAATTATTATAACGTAAAAGAAAATCCTAAAATTAATACATCTATCATTGGCTATTTTGACCGATGGGGACCAAGTCAAAAACGTTTATTTAAAAATAATGGAGTAGCTCCCCCCATTGAAGTTCGTGAAACTTATTTTGTAGAAAAATATCCTGAAAAATTTAAAAAAATCATTCCTTACATTCAACAAGTCAATGATTTATACCAACAATATGTTCCTGATAAGTACAAAAAACAATATGCAAAGGCGAAAGAAACACACTTTAAAATTGCCAATACTGCATTTACAACCATCACGACCAACATTAATTTTCAAACAACCATTCATAAAGATGCCGGTGATGATGAAGAAGGATTTGGTAATTTAACCGTGATAGAAAAAGGCAAGTATACAGGCGGAGAAACTTGTTTACCTCAATATGGTATTGGGGTAGACGTTCGTGAAGGTGATGTTTTATTCATGGATGTACATCAATGGCACGGAAATCTTCCCATTGTTGCCACAAAGGGAGCTGAACGATTATCCGTAGTTTGTTATTTACGAAAAAATATATGGAAACGAACCCGCAATAAAACACAACGTTTTATGAAAATGCATTTGAATAAAATCAAACGTAACAAGACTTCTAAAAATTGAAATGATTTTTACGTAATAGAGCGTGAATTGGAATGGAACGCACAATCGGAACCTCACACTGGGATTCGGCGGTAAAGTTTATGAAGCAACATTCTGACCGAATGTTCATTTTTGCCAAATACAATTTTGAAAATCAAGACTTTCAACTTGGACCTGGATGGGAATACGTGGTAGAACGTCACGACGGTAAGTTGTTCTGTGTGACCTACAAAGATGGTATGAAGATCAAGTCTGTTCCTGCATAAGATTGTATTTGTTTTCCAGTGAGGAGAGTTCGTACTCACTTTTTTATATGTACATGTTTACAATACATTTCATTTAGCTACATCAAATCATGTAGGAATATATCGTATTACACGAGATATTATAGACAGAGCAATAAGAGAACAATAAAACGACTTAAGTATTCTCAGGTATCAATACGTATGTGGTTAAGGATAAGTACGTTACTTTCAGTAAACGCACTGAATATAGGACGCAGAGAAGTTGGAGTTTTATTATTTAATGGTGTAGAAGCTTATAAAACGCCACTTTGTGTGAATTGTAAATTTTTTAAAAACAATTTTTATACCGAATCTAAATTCGGAAAGTGTACCAAATTTCCACAAAATACAATTGATTATACATTAGTAGATGGTATTTCAGTTAAACAACAAGAATATTATTATTGTTCTACAGCAAGAGAGATGGAATCCATGTGTGGTAAGGAAGGAAAGTTTTATCAACATAAACAGATGTAAAATATCATCCTATATCATGTCAAGTTGTCCTCATTGTGGAATTAGAATTGAAATTGTTGAATTAAATTGTGGTATATTCAGGTGTGGTATCTATAAATCAACCGGAGAACAAGTATCTCCGCATCTGTCAAAAGAAAATTGTGAGGCGTTAAAAAATAATGACAAAATATGGGGATGTTGTAAACCATTTAAATACGAAGATGGAAAGTTGGTGGTATGTGATTACATTTAAAAATCAAATGAAAAAATACCATTTACATAATTAAAATTATACGCATCAAATGATCCTTGTGCCCATTCTTTTACTACATCCAAATCATAATCCGTCATAACAATTGGAATGGCAATGTAAGTTTCGTGTCTACGCACTGCATAGGTTATTGCATTACGAATTTCTCCCTTGAGTCTAATGAACATACAAAGTATATATTCTATTTTTTAAATCATATAAATAGAATTATATATTCATACTATGAATTATTTGGTATATAAACAAAAAATTATTCAAAATAATGTATCTCCCATCATGTTATTATCCTATAGTGATTTTAATGAGGATGAAGATACATTAGAATTATTTTATCAAGTCAATCATGCGTTACATAAAATAAGAGATGATCCTCATCTATATGAAATATGGAATATATTATTCAATAAAAATAAATCTTTATTGACACAATATAAAAAATATCATTTTAACAATAAAGAACGTCCCTTAATTTTTTTATCATTCACTACCTGTAAACGTTATGATTTATTTAAACAAACCATCAATTCTTTATTAAATCATTGGTTAGATCTAGATCTTGTAGATTATTGGTTTTGCGTAGATGATAATTCATCTGCCGAAGATAGAAAAAATATGGAATTTAATTATCCGGGAATAGATTATTATTGGAAATCCATCCATGAAAAGGGACATTTAAAAAGCATGAATCTTATTTGGGATAAATTAAATGAACTTAAACCAAAATATTGGATTCATATGGAAGATGACTTTTTATTTTTTGATAAAACAAATTATATTACACGAGGAATAAAAGGGTTTTCATTGAATGTAAAACAAGTTTTATTTAATTTAAACTATGCAGAAACCATAGATCAATATCATATACAAGGCGATATTAAACTCAATGACGATTATTCATTGCATGATTATAAGGAAGGAACCTATCCTTATAGTAATCAACATTATTGGCCACATTATAGTTTTAGACCCTCTATCATAGAAGTGGATGCTATCCTAAAATTGGGTAATTTTGCATCGCCGATTACTTTTTTTGAACGTAATTATGCTAATAAATGGGCTGTTCATTATAAAAGTGCCTTTTTTAATAGGATTACATGTTTACATATTGGAAAATTAACACATCAACGTGATATACCGAATGCGTATGATTTAAATCAAATGGGACAATTTAGTGAAATTGTTTCTCCCATTAAAATTATCAATTTAGAAAGACGACCTGATAGAAAAAATAAAGTAATTGAATTATTAAAGCCGTTGGATATAAATTATGAATTTGTGAATGCAGTTGACGGAAATACACTTAATGCTAATGATGCATTAAAACAACTATTTGGAGGAAATGATTTTGGAAATAAAAAAGGTGTTATGGGATGTGCATTATCTCATTATTTTTTATGGCAAAAATTAATAGAGGACCCTAAACATGAATATTACATCATCATGGAAGATGACTTTTCATTAACACCTATTTTTAAATCTAATTTGGAAAAATTAAAACCCGAATTTGTAGAAAAAGAAGTATTGCTATTAGGATATCACATGTTTAACAAAAATAGAATAGCCAACCCCATTTATGATAACTATGATCATCCAGTTCAAATAAAACCTTTGAATAACGATCTTTACATTGGTGGATTTTTTACATATTCTATTAATAAAAAAGGAGCATCTAAATTACTTCAGTATATTGGAAATCATGGCATTAAACACGGAATTGATTATTTAATTAAAATTATTCCTGATCTACAGTGTTATGAATCACAACCTTTATTGACTACCTCCGTATGGAATGAAAATGGACAACCCATTGATACGGACATCCAAAATAAATACGATCCCCTAGATTTTACAGAAAATTATATTTTTTTACCTGATGTAGATATCAACAATCATGATATGTATTATAATAATAATTTAACCTTAGAGGAAAAATTTTCTATTGCAAGTAAAACTCCTTCTTGTATTGGTTTTAATTCATTGGGGTTTTTTAAAAATGGTATAACTAAATTAGTATCCTCTATTTATTTCAAACCAGGAGATGGAGTCTACATCAAAGAAGTAGCTTATAACAAATTTAAAGAAAGAGAATCTAAACGAAAATTTCGTATTAAAATGTTATGTAATTGGTGTTCATCTAAACAATTATGTGATGAATGGTCTAATATGTGCGAATATGAATATACATGGAAAGACATAGAAATTACATGGGAAAATACAGACATTGATTATTATGTCGTTATTAATTCAACCAATGAATATCATGATCCTAAAAAAACATTCGTGTTCCATATGGAACCATGGGTACATGATACTTCAAAAAATTGGGGTGTAAAAACGTGGGGAAAATGGATTCAACCAGAGTGTATTAAATTGCGTGGTAGAAATACACCTTATGTAAATAATGTGTTTTGGCAATTAGAACAAAATTATCCTTTTTGGTTGTATAGTACCATTAAAAAAAGCAAATCCATTTCAACGATATGTAGCTCAAAATACTTTGATGAAGGGCACATCATGCGAATTGATATGTTGAAATATTTTGAATCCAAAGGATTATCTATTGATATTTATAATCAAAATAATGATCATCATTTTAAAAATTATAAAGGCGGTGTTACTCCTTATGTAGATAAAAGTAAGGGCATGTTACCCTACAAATATTATTTTATGATTGAAAATAATTTTGAACAAAATTTTATTACTGAAAAATTATGGGAGCCTATTTTATGTGAATCCTTATGTTTTTATTATGGATGCCCCAATGTAACCGATCACCTAGATCCACGAGCCTATGTTTTATTAAGTCCTGATTTTGAAACATCCTATCAATTAGTTCAAAAAGCCATTTCAGAAGATTGGCATGCTCAACGTCTTCCTTATATCAAGGCAGCAAAAGAAGACCTGCTTCATAGAATGTCATTTTTTCCTACCTTATATACCGACATTCAACAACATATTCGTATGAAAACGTATGATGATTATTTTGAAGATACTTATAAAAGAGTATGTTTTATTCATAGTTGTCATGTAAAATATATAGGAACAAGCATTCTTGAAAATATAGTGAACCAAGTCATTAAAATAGATGTGGATTGTATTTTTATTGTGAATATAGGTGATCCGATTCATATTACCCATCCTAAAATTAAAGTAATTCAATATTCATCCAACGTGTCTACTTTTGAATTAGAAACAATCAATTTAATCAAAACATTTTCAGAAAAACAAAATTGTGAAATACTTTATTTGCACACAAAGGGTGTCACTAATAATGCACCTAACATAAAAGACTGGACGTCTATGATGTTATATTTTTTAGTAGAAAAATCAAATCAATGCATTGAGCATTTGAAAGAATATGATGCAGTTGGATGTAATTTAAGTACAAATACAAAAACTCCTCATTTTTCTGGTAATTTTTGGTGGTCAACCTCATCTTATATAAAAACACTTCCTTATGTACATACAACGACAAAACATGATGCTGAATGGTGGATATTAAGAAACCATACATGTAAATATAAATGCGTACACAATTCAAATGTCAATCATTATAAACAACTTTATCCATCCACTTTGTATGCAAATGAATTGTAGATAAGCCCATATTTTAACATGTCATTGAATCGTACTTAGGGTTGATTCACATAATCGGATAACATCAAAGAAGTATAATAAATAAATCCAAATAAAATACCCTTGGCTACTATACTGGTAGATGACATAAACAAGGTAGGGGCTATTTTTTCTAAATTAGATTGAACGATTGGCAAACTAAATAAAATATACAAGATACTTATTAAAATAGGCATTCTAAATTCATCTAGAAACCTATCCAATTTGCTGGGTGCATTTACTTGCAAGGGGCTATGTTCAATGTAGTCCAATTGTTTAGGTGGAGTATACGTTTGAGTTACTTGCGGATCCGCCGTATGTTCTAAAGTTTCTCTTGGTATATCTCGTTGAGGCAATTCTACCGTATTGCTTGTATTGTATGGCAAATCGTTGATGTTGGTAGTCATGTATTTACTTTTATTTTGAAGTAAACAACTTTACGCAAAACGAACTATTTTTTTGTTTGAATTGCACTTGATAGGATTGGGTTTAAATTGATAACATTTATCATCAAATTTGTATATATTTTTTTCAAGAGTAGTAAGTGACGGTCCTTTAAAAGAAAGACATTTTTTATCAGAACAGTTTTTTCTAAATAAAGTAGATAGCCCAAATCCTAAAATAATAGAAATAATCACTTTGCCATATTCAGATTGCAAATATTGTTTCAACCCCATAATTATTGCACAGAAATTACTTTTGCTTTTTTGGTACAATCTACTAATTTTGCTGTAAATTTAAAACAGTTATTGGTAGAATCTTTGTATTGCACCTTGTTAAGATTATTTAAGGTAGGATAGACAACAATCGTCTTATATTCAACTGGAGAAATGTAAACAAACACCATACCTACAATAAAACTAATCACGAATAATTGAATATACTTAAATTTCATACAATGAATAGATAAAATTTAGATAATAGAGAATACAATACATATAAACCTATGATTTTATCTATACCATTATGTAATTACAATAAACAATATATTATTTTGTTACCCCCTGTTAAAAATAATATGATGGAAGGAGGAACATTCATTCGGATTATTTATTCTCCACCCAATTTAATCCTAAATGGAATTTATATTCATATCAAAAATGAAAATGTACAGAATTTAATAGACGTAGAACAGGATATTTTATCTTCCTACATAACTACAAAACGTCCTGTTTCTAGTATTGTAAAAAGTATTTCTAAATACTCTAAAAATACAATTAAAATATCAGGGTTTTGGGAAAATGATACGACGTATGGTCTAGTTTATAAACTTATTTAGAAAGGTCATAAAGTAAATCCATCTGTTCTATAAGATACACAAATGATGGTTTCAATCACAATCATGGCAAATAATAAAGAATTTCCTATAATTAATAAAGAATCGGCTAGATGATCTTGTTGTGTAGATAAATAGAACAAGATGCTATTAATAAACATAAGAATGATTGTAAAATAAGAAAAAAGGTACCATGAATCAGGCATGGATTTATCCATGATGTAACTTTTATTCCTGACTAAACAATATCCATTATAAAATAAAACAAGCGTCAATAACACAAGTGCATTACTAGAATCTAATAAAATAGAATACAAATCCGTTGTTTTAATTTCAGATAAATGTAAACAAAATGTTAAAAAAATAGAAATACACAGGGACCATGCACCCAAAAAAATAGCTTTACTTATGTTCATCATGGACACAATTAAAGCGGATATAGAAATAAAAATAGAAATTGCATATAACGTAGAATTTACCATAAATTATAAAATATTATAATGTTCCTTTGAGATAATTTTAGTTATAATATATTATTATTCATATATATGTATTCCAAATTATTATCTATTCATACAGAAGATAGAGACATTACCAAATATCCACAGTCTTCCAATTTTGCCATTGAACTTCCCATAGAGTATAAAAATGTATATAGCATAAAATTAATTGATATTGAACTTCCTTCTAATTATTATGTTTTTTCAGAAGTAAATCAAAATACAAAAATGACGGTTCGTGTAGGTACTGTTACAAAAACAATTACGATTTCAGAAGGAACCTATTCACCGACACAATTAGCATTGGAATTAACTGGACAATTAAATTTATCATTTAATGAATTTTCAGTAATATTTAATTCAGCCACGATGAAATTTGTATTTAGTTGTTCTACTCCATTTACATTTATTTTTACAGAACCCGAAACATATGTGGGAAATTCTTTTTATGATCAATATACACAATGGGGATTAGGAAGTTATCTTGGATTTTCTAAAAAAAAATATACCTCTACGTATTATACCAATTATCCTATATTTCCTGAATCGGTAATGATCAATAATGCCAACGTGATTGAAACACCATTTACTTCATCTGTATTTGGTGATTCTCATATTTATATGGAATTGGATCAATACAATAGCATGGATGAAATTGAGCCTTATACTTGCCGAAGTTCAAATATGTTTTATGCAAAATATGGTGGAAAACATAATTCATCCTTTGCCAAAATACCCATGTTAGGCAAATCTAATGAAAAAATGTACACAAGTAAAGAAGGATTTTTATTCAATCTTTTTTATAGTGAACCACCCCTTGAACGAATTCAAAAATTAAAGTTTAAATTTAGATATCATGATGGGCGTCCTATTGATTTTGGAACAACTAATTTTAGTTTTACGCTTGAATTTAAATTAGCAAAAGAATATATAAAAAATAAATAAATTACCTACGAGATTTTTTATATTTTTTATATTTTTTAGTACCACCTAGTCTTAAAGCACGTCGTTCCATCGGATTATGCTTATTATTCATAATGTCGGATAGCTTATACAAAGAAAAATGTCCAGGATATGTACGAAATGTACGCTCTTCTGCACTACCAGGAATATGATACGCTACAACAATTTCTCTTCCTTCAATACGTTGAAGAGTTCCTACTATAAATTCTCTTGCTCCCACAAATAAAAATTGTTTTCCTACATTATCAGGATTTAAAGCATTTGCTACTTCGGTATATTGACGCGAAAAATGCTGATGCATAGATTCTGCCATAATATAGTTTATAAAAAAAAAGGTGTTTCCACCAGTTTTAACTTACTTTTACATCATGTAGTAGCCCGGCGTCATGTAATCCACATTGCCCCATTCTATCATTTCATAGAGATAGGGTTCTGTTTCGTAGAAGGGCATGTTGAATTCTCGTCGACAACGCACTAGTTTTCCGTTTAATGATCTCTCAAGCACCACGATGATGGCGTTGTCTTCTTTGCACGGATCCTCGTAGATGACGCCCCGAAGCATGACCTTGTCGTCCTTGCGACACTTCACCGTATACACAGCGTACTCTTCAAACATAATCCTGTATGACGACGGCATACTTTTCTTGATGGTAAAAGGAACTGCACGACGTCCAGAAAGCTGAGAACTAAAATCTTCTTCCATGAAATCAACTTCCGCCTCTTCACCACGAACTTCTGTGTAATCCGTATATTTACTGATGCGACACTTGCGAATGGCAACGCCCTTGCGACGTTTCCAGTTTTCCGCTTCTGCAATACGAACCTCCTTTTCATACTTGGTCTCGGACGGGTACTTGGGAGTGTACTTCGGAGCACGCACCTTTTGGCTTGCCCTGGTCTTGCGGGAAACGCCGGCCTCGTCATGAGTGTCGTTGAAAATGCGAGACATGTTTGCTGGTACACTTACTTATAGTTGATTTCATTTCAATTTTAAAAAATTAAAAAAAGTGTTTGTGTAGTTAAGGTGTAGTTTAAGTGTGTGTAGATTTAACAGAAAATCCCGCTGGTGTCCTCGTTGGTGGTCGTCGTGTAGTAATACCCCGGCCCATCCGCGATCATGTCAAAGAATGTACTCTGCATCACGTAGAAGGGTATGTTGTAAACCCGCCGATGCCACTCCAGTTTTCCGTTGAACGCCCGCTCATGAAGCACGATATGTTCGTCGTACGAGATCCCGCGAGTTTTGTTTCCTCGGTAGATTGTTCCGCGAAGAAGCGGAATGTCTTCAACCCGTTTTTCCGTCCACGTAACCTTCTCGGTTTTGTCGGGAAGAATCGTGAACTTGAAACGTTTCACGATGATGGTCTTTGAGCGACGAATGGTAAAACCTATGGAAACAAGGGAAGAAAGTTTGTTGTTAAACTCTTCAGCATGAAAATTTACCTCTTCTTCTTCGCCACGAACTTCCGTGTGGTCCGTGTACTTTTGGTCGCGACACTTGCGGATGACCTTGCCCTTGCGACGCTTCCAGTTTTCCGATTCGGTGATACGAACCTCCTTTTCATACTTGGTCTCGGACGGGTACTTGGGAGTGTACTTGGGAGCACGCACCTTTTGAGACGCCCTGGTCTTGCGGGAAACGCCGGCCTCGTCGTGAGTGTCGTTGAAAATGCGAGACATGTTTGCTAGTGAGAGCTGGTATACTTATTGATTGTTGATTTCATTTCAATTTTTTTAAGATCCGTTGAATAAATTGTATAACAGTGTCATTAATTTCTTAGTAAAAAATTTTATTTCTAAATCGTGTTTATCCATGTTTACTAAATATTGATGTGCCTTCAACAAATTTTCTTCGGTTAATAAACCAGGAATTTCATTTAAGTCATGATAATACAATGGATACTCATTTCCTAAATAATTAACCACACCTGGAATTTTATTCACGACAAGAGGCGTATTTCTTACTATACATTCTACTACAGTATTATTGGCAGATGCATCAAATAAATCAATGAATACAACATTCTTTGTTAATAACCCATCATAATCACGATAAGAATTTAAATATACCATAGGAATTTCATTGATATTGATATTTAATTGATACAGGCTGATTTCGTAATGTAAAAACCTTTTTAATTTTTTAAAATCCTTTGTACCCGTTAACCACATTTTTGAATATTTTTGAATAGGTGGCATTACATAAATACTGCTAACTTTTCTTAATTGTTGACCAATTTGTATAATCCTTTTATTTTTATTATTTAAAAACGATGCATAATTAAATTTTGGTACATTTGTGATCACTGGATGTTTTAATGTATAGACATTGACATTTATATTTAACAATTTAAATTTTTCTTCAAAAAACGATGATAAATAATCAGATAATGTAATGATCGCTTTACAATGTTGCAAGGAAGATAAAAAATTTTTATTCATAAAAATTTTATGAATATTAATGATATTTAAATAGGGAGGAGTTTTAGGTGTACAATGAAATATGCCACACCATTTTTTAGTGATGATGGTATCTTCTTTAAAAATAAATTGTAAATCTAACATGTCATAAAATAAATGATTTGTGTTACGATATAATTGTTGTTGATGTAAATGATCCATGATGGTTTTCCAACCACCTCTATGTTCATTAAAATAACTTGGCATTTCTTGAGGAATCATAAACTGTATGATGTTATGTTGATACAATCGTTCTTTCCAATTTGGATCACATAGCCAAAAATTATGACCTCCACAACTATCCAAATTTAATATTGCTTCTGTTGAAAAATTACTTGCCGTATTCCAATCAGGAATCGTGCCTATGTTATAGTCTTCCATGGTTTTGCAAAAATATACATCTTCTGGACAAACATATAAATCTCCATAGTTTTTATTCTCAATCGGCATATCATGTATGTCTTTTTTATGAATGACATCCATCATACATTGTTTAGTTCTTAATGAAAACCCGCCATTACCAACTGAAGATATTGTATCATTTTGATACTTTGGCCATGGAGCACCAACATAATCCCACTTTATAAAATCATTCATATTTTGTTTAAAAATAATAGAATCTTCTTGATAGATTAATATTTTTGTTCCTTGTAGTAAATTCCAAAAATCTATACTTGCTAATAATATGCTGTAAGTAGACCGATTTAAATTATCATGATTTACACGGATGACATTGATATTTGGCGATATAGAATTGCATAATTCCACCATGTAAGAATAATTTAAATTTCCACAAATGATGGTATGACACCAATCACTATTTAATTTTAAAATTGTATTGCGAATTAAAAATTCTAAATGGGGTAATATTCTAAATTCTATCAATACTGCTTCATACAGAGTTTGTTTTTTTATTGTTGGTAATTCAATATTCTTAATGTATGGTGTATACATACTACAAAAATTTCTAAATTCTACTTTATCATTAAATTCTACTTCAATTGGTTTAAACTGAAAAAATGGTTTATTTTTAGGTTGAGTCTTAAATTTAAAATGAATCATTACACTACAATTATAAAAATAAATTGGGTTAATGAGTTTAATTTGACTCATATTTTTATATTTTTCATTTATGCTTCAATATAGAAAAAATAAAAATGCAGACCAACTTCTTCATTTAGAAAAAGTATTGGAGGCTTCTCATCTTCAAAATTACATTCCTCTTTACACGTTATTTTTTGAATTGAATGAAACCAATTGGAATTCTATTAATTTAGATCATCCCATCCTTAAGGACATTACCAGCAAAGAGGATGTTTTATATTGCAATGATGAACCTGTGTTTTTTAAATTTTCACCTTTGTTAGATCCACTCAAGTATTTAGTAGGAGCGTATGATTCGTATGATTACACTCTTCCTACGTTAACAACATCACCTCATTCTAAATTTTCAGATACAAATAATTCATCCTATGTAGATGGGTTTTTTACTTATTTAAGCGGAAAAACATTAGATCGTGGGTTTTTACACGGGATTCAATTTTTTGGAAGTTATTTAGGAATTAAACATAATTTTCATTACAACATAGAAGATGATTTAGACCATGTTGAAGATAGTGAATATTTCCATAAACAACGTGGAAAGTTATTTGATTTAAATCGTGAATTTTCATTTTCTAATTCTACCAAATACAAACAACCGCTTGTAGTTTCTGATGAAGTCATTGAACTTAAATTAGATTCATTGGAGGATGATGATACAGCCTCTTATTCCATGTCTGACAATGGAATGAATTTACACGCCGTCATTCATAAATTTCCAGTTCATTTTATTGCCATGGAAAAATATGAAGATACCTTGGATTCTTTATTGTGTGACATCTCACCAGATGAATTAAACTCTGCCCTGATGCAAATTATCATGACGTTAATTTTATACCAAAAAGTATTTAAATTTACACACAATGATCTTCATACCAATAATGTCATGTGGACGCCTACTGAACATGAATATTTACACTATCGTTTTCATGGAAAATATTATAAAGTTCCTACGTTTGGAAAAATTTATAAAATCATTGATTTTGGACGATCCATTTATACGTTTCAAAATAAATTATTTGTATCAGATAGTTTTCATCCAGACGGTGATGCCGCTACTCAATACAATACGGAACCTTATTTCAATGCGGAAGAACCACGCGTAGATCCTAATTACAGCTTTGATTTATGTAGATTAGCATGTTCTATCATTGAAGGAGTAGAAGATAGAGATGGTATTTATTCCGTTGTGAATGATTGGTGTTTAGATGATGAAGGATTAAGTGTCATGGAAACCCCTGAAGGGTTTGAACGATACCCTGATTTTGAATTGTACCGAATGATTGCGTTGTCTGTTCATCAACACACGCCTCAGGCTCAATTAGAACGACCCGAATTTAAAAAATATGAATCTACCGTATTAAAAAATGTAATGGACATTGATCTATATGAACCTTTTTAATGTAGCCAATCCATGATATGATCACGGTTACTTTTTCTCCGAAAATAATAAATAAACCCATTTACAATAAAGCTTGATTCCAATAAATATCCAGTTGGATCAACAAAAGGAAATTCTTCTAAGGGTTGAATGACTATCGTAAAATATTTTTTACCATTAAAATGTACTTTTTTACAATGTTCATACGAAATATTTATTTTACCCTCATGAAAATCGGTTTTCCATTGTTGAATAACATATGTCATTTCTTCTTTGTTGAAGAATGAAAATTCATCACGAAATGTATTGTACACAAACGCAACTTCATCCTCTTGAATGGTAGAAATTGCGTTTTTCATAAGATCCATCATTTTACATGAATACATAAAAAAAATGTATTCAATTTTATTTTAATTTAAAACCAGGTAGGTTTAGACCTTTTTTTCCACGTAGCAATAGATGCTTTATCTCCTTTATAATACGCCCTGTAGGATTCAACGGGATCACTTGTTTTGTATTGTTCAGGCATAGCTAATGCAAAGGGTGTTAGACCTGTTGTAGGAAAATTGGTTGGAATGTGTTCCCGAATGTATAGTGCTACAAGATATGATTTGTGAACCTTGACATGATCATGGCGAAACTGCCATTCTTCGTGCAGTGCATCCACGAGATCAAGTGTCCACATAAAATTTTCACGTGATTCGCGACACCATTTACTGACCGGATGATTTTTATGAGCCATTTTGTAAAGGTTAGGGTCACAGGTTTCCGTTAGTACATGGATTGCCGTACATAACATTTGTACGGCTTCAAGTAGAATTTTATGAACATGTTTATCAATCATGTATTCGGCACATTCAGATTGAAGTAGCGAAAGAATGAACAAGTTCATGATACCATTTATGTTTTTAAATGAAATGATTTCATTTCAATTTTAATACAAATGATGTATAGGTATCATGCCCCCTTATTCATTCCAATTTAAATCCTCCATGGACATTTATGAAATTCGCCAACAACTCGCAGAACTTAAGTTAGGTATTCTTCATTCCATTAAACTAAACCATCCACATGTCATTGTTCATTATGCCACCTTCAATGAAACCATCAAATCTGAAATTGAATTGAACGGAAAACTAGTTAATAATTGGTTATTTTTACCGTATGAAGATAAGTAAAAGATCAACATTTAAAGATCTCCGTTCCAAAGTAATACCCAAGTAAACCTTTCTTTCGCATGTGTCTCTATGTCTTTCTCGTGTCTTGCGAAATACACATTTCTTCTAAATTTTGCATCGTCGTGACCAAATTCATTTCGGTATAACCAGTAGTCATTGTATCTACGATCTCCGATAGACATCAAATATTCCCCATTTATATCGTAAATGTCTATCTTATATTTTCCTTTATGACTTGGTTCAATCACAAGTCCATATTCCGCCGCTCGTTTATAAAGATCTTTATCAATTTTGTATACCATACTTGGTATATAAAATTATATTTAAGTTTATAGACGTTAAACTCCATCTTCTACGGTTCTATTTCCTCCGCGTTGATTGATAAAATTTCTTTGTTCAGGAGTTGTGCATACGCATCCTGTGCTTGAACTATAAGTAGCTGATTTACAACATTCGGGGGATATTTTATTATTACTAAATATAAACAAGGATGGATCTGGTTTATTTTCACTAGAATAGGGAGATAATGTACTGAATTGTCCATTCATTTTCCAAGATGCAGAATTTGAAAAGGCTTCATTTAGTTTTGTCACCGATCCTGACATAGATACCCATATTAACAATAATAATAAAAAAATTAAAAAAAGTTTACTCCCTGATAATTTCATATACTACCTATTTATTTTTTTTTCTTAATGTTTGGAGATTTTGGAGCTTTTTTAGTAGTTTCATGCATCACATCTTGAATAAATGTTTCCATTAAAATATAAATGACAAGAGATGGTACAACTATAGTTAAAACCATTACAATTCCAATGGGCGCCGCAATGACGGTTGCAATCAATGCCAATGCTACTGCAATGATTCCAAGAAGTACATCATTCAATACATTGACAACATTAATAAGTCCAGACACCGTTGTATTATATACATTCATGGTTGTATATAACATGGTAATGAGAACTCCGTTTGATTTTGCTAAAGCATCTCTCATATGAATCGTTATTTCCATTAACGGAATGATGAAATTTAAAATTTTATCATATAATTCTTGAAATATTTCACCCAGCATATCACGCAACCATTTTAAAAAATTCATGAATGCTACAATGGCTTCCATGGTAATGTCTAAAAATTCAATCACTAAATACATGGTAAATTCTAATGGCATCATGACAATAGAAAAAACCATAGACGTATCTTGCTTGACACAATATGAAAAATTTTGAATGGTTGTGTCCATCATACTTTGACCGGGTTGAGGCATAATCATACCTGCAAATGGCATATAAATAGGATTACACCGATTTGAATTCCAATCATTTTTTATTTTTGCTAAAATAGCAGTATAGTTTGAATAACTTGTAATCATAATGGTAATTAAAAAAGGTAGAATTGTGAATGTAATATCTTTACCGTGTATATCTAAATACGTTTGTTTATGATAAAGTACATCCATGTGTTAATTCAATATTTCATTTTTTAGATTTTTTTTTATTGGATGAACCTGATATTGTCTTTATCATTGCACCAGGAATACCATTCCACATACTTTCAAATGTATATTCAACCGTGGTTAAGATGTACAATAAAGTAGTCATCACGGCAGATATTTTTCCTTGAATGTCCGTTAATTTAATAACAATGATGTTGAATTGCACAATGATATTGATAAATACGCCATAAATAGAACTAAAAATGGACCCTGTATTACTTGTTGTCTGTGAAGATTGTTGCATGGAAGCAGACGTACTATCACTGATACTTCCCATCATGTCTACCGACATGCTTTGTAAATATTCAAACGGTTGTGTAATGGAAGGAGCAAATGTTGTCATCATAGATTGAATACAGTAGGAGAAATTATCTTGAGTTGTAATTTCTGTTCCTGGTGGAGCAAAATAACTAGCAAAAGGCATCATCATTGGATTACACCGATAAAGACTCCAATTATCTTGAATGGATTGAACATTCGCATTGTAAGAATCGGCAGCAATAAAAAATAAAAAAATACAAATGATGAATATAGATTTAATCCAATCTAGCATACAATGATGATGATTTTAAAATGAAATGTGCTACTAAATTATAATAAAAACTTATTTAAAGAATATAGCATAGTATATGTATAAGAGAAAGACCCGGCGACAAATAGTTTAGGAATATATTTGAGGCTCGCTTAACTCAGTTGGTTAGAGTGTTAGCTTTACACGCTAGAAGTCGTCGGTTCAAATCCGACAGTGAGCAATATATGCTTGCATAACTCAGTTGGTTAGAGTGTTGGTCTAATAAGCCAAAAGTCGTCGGTTCAACTCCGATTGCAAGCACTCGCTCACGTAACTCAGTTGGTTAGAGTGCTGGTCTTATGAGCCGGAAGTCATCGGTTCAATTCCGATCGTGAGCAAATACATGAGTAGCAAAGTGGTTAAATGCGCTCGCCTTAAGAGCGAGTCCTTCGGGTTCGCGGGTTCGAACCCCGCCTCATGTATATATACCCGGTTAGCTCAGTTTGGTAGAGCGCCAGCCTTTTAAGCTGGTGGTCGTGGGTTCAAGCCCCACATCGGGTGGCGGACTTATAGTGTAATGGTTATCACCTCCGGCTTTGGTCCGGATAATCTCGGTTCGAATCCGGGTAAGTCCTTTACTATATCTTCCCTAGTAGTCTAGGGGTTATGATTCTCGCCTTTCACGCGGGGGACCCGGGTTCGAGTCCCGGCTAGGGAAAAACTACATTTACAAACATGAGTAGCAAAGTGGTTAAATGCGCTCGCCTTAAGAGCGAGTCCTTCGGGTTCGCGGGTTCAAACCCCGCCTCATGTATATATATACCCGGTTAGCTCAGTCGGTAGAGCGCCAGCCTTTTAAGCTGGTGGTCATGGGTTCAAGCCCCATATCGGGTGAATGGACTTATAGTGTAATGGTTATCACCCTCGGCTTTGGTCCGAGTAATCTCGGTTCGAATCCGGGTAGGTCCTGGACTTATCGTATAATCGGTTAGTACGCTTGGTTCTGACCCAAGCAATCTCGGTTCAACTCCGAGTAAGTCCTTCTCCAGTAGTTTAGTGGTAAAATTTCTGTTTTCCACACAGAAGTCTCGGGTTCGATTCCCGACTGGAGAAAATGCCCAATTAGCTCAATGGATAGAGCGTCAGACTTCTAATCTGGAGGTTGTGGGTTCGATCCCCACATTGGGTTAAAAAATAGCCTGGTTAGCTTAGTGGTAGAGCACTGCTCTTGTAAAGCAGAGGTCAAGGGTCCGATTCCCTTACTAGGCAACAAAAATCCATCCAATGTACAATTTATCCAAATGATTTCTAGTCTTTACCATATCTTTATCATATGCTTGATATATTTCTTTTACATGATAGAATCTAGCAATATATCCAAACACCATTATCATCATCAATATGACAAAAAGTCGTTTATTTATTTTTATAGATAATCGTTTACCAAAAAAGATATAGTACACGAGATTTGCAAACATCATGTAAACAATCGTATGAAATAAAATAGATACAAGTAAAGATCTACTATTTTGATAAATCATATTTGAAAGCGTTTGATTTGGATTCGTTGTGGATAAATATAATTCTGTAAACATACTATATGTTAGATAATATTTTGACGTATCAACAAAAGGTTATTTTTTCTGTAATTTGTAGTGGAATATGGATTTATTTTAGGACATCGGATTGTTACAAATTAATACCAAGAAAACATATATTCCCAGTATTTTTTGTATGCATTTGGACGTATTTAAATTATTATGAACCTTTATTTTTACCTATTGGGTTATTGATATTGTTTGCCTATTCACAGTTAAATTGATTGCAAAAATAATACAGGATCATAAAATGGATCAGTTCTTAAACAAACGTAATTCTTTGAAGGCGTTGTCGGAGGATGAATTTAATGCCATTGTATCTTCATTGGCATTAGAACTAGAACAACGAGGTATTTTATACGACAATTCTACAGCGGGTGAAATCAAAAAGGATTGGATTTCATTATGTAAAAAACCATCCAGTATCAACATTTCAGCGACAAGTACGGTAGGTATGAAAATCATGCGAAAACATATGCACCACTTTTATGAAGTTTGTAATCATAAAGGTAAATCTGTAAAATTGTTATGGAAAAAAGAAAATCTTGAAAAGGCATTGAGGTTTAATCGTAAAAGTCATTCTACACCTTACGCCTCTGAAATTGTAAGATCTTTATCTTTCACGAATGGACTTGGTAAAGTAACTATGTATCGCCCTTTGATGGCACGAAACGTAGTTTCTTATTTTAAAGCAAAAAGTGTATTGGATGTATGTGCTGGATGGGGTGGTAGAATGTTGGGAACGGCAAGCCTTGGTGTACCCTATACAGGCATTGAACCCTGTACCAAAACATTTCATGGACTACAAGCCATACGTGATGAACTAAACTTGCCTAACGTAACCCTGATGCATGAAACGGCAGAACAAGCAGAACTTCAAACGTATGATTTAGCCTTGACAAGTCCACCTTATTATAATTTGGAAGTGTATTCTGGCGAAGAGACACAATCCATTACTTCTAAAACCTACAAGGAATGGATAGATACGTTTTTAGAACCCGTCATTAAAAAAGTAATTGCTTGTGTTACGTATAGTTGTTGGAGTGTAAAAAACTTTAAAACCGATAAATCCTATGACTTGTTAACTGATGTGATACGCATTCATGAAACCCATGGATGGAAACAAATGGACATTACCTTTTCCATGACCAACAGTAAACGCCCAGGTAATCCAAAGAAAACGGAAGAAATCACGTATGTTTTTGTAAAAAATATTGTTTAACTTTATGAAAAATATTGTTTAACTTTATAAAAAATTGGTGTAATTTTTTACACCTTTGGAAATTTAAAACGCTGACCTTATTATTATATTAATTGTATTAAATATAATAAGTTGTAAAATTATATGTCAAATCGTGATGCTACTAAAAAAGCAAGAGGTTTTAGTTATCAAAGACAATATGGTATATATTTATTTTTTAATTCAATCAATAGTGATGTAATTGAAATTATTGAAGAAGGAAATGTTGATGGTTCAACTTATGAAGATATTACTATAAAAAATAATAATAATGAATATATTACTTATCAAATTAAATATCATACAGGACAAATGCGTTTTAATCGTTCTAATGGCGATTTATTCAAAACTATAAAAAATAAAAATAATTTACAACCAAAAATAAAAAATGTATATTTTATTGTATCAAAACATAATAATACATTTGATGAATTTTTAAGTAGTTGGAAAAATAAAAAACTATCAAGTGAAGAAATTTACAATTCTATCATTAATTTAGAAAAGGACAATGATAAATTAGTAAAATCGTATAAAGAATGTAAAACGTTTCTACAAAATAATCCTGCCGATATGATAAGAAGTTATATAGATAAAATAATAATAGAAGAAGGTTTTACTTATGATGAATTAATTGTAAAAATTAATGAAATTATTAAAAATGTATTTAATGTAAATGATAATATAATAATATTTTATATAAGATATTATGTGTTTGATTTGTTTGATAAAAATTGGTTTAGTGATAATATACCCTTAAAAATTAATGATATATATTATGAACTAAAAATAAAATTTAATGACATATCAAGTAGTTCTGAAAATATAGAGATATTTAATTATACATTTAATCATATAATTAATAAAATTAAAAAATATATTGTATTAACAAATGAACCAATTGACACAAATAATATACTTAATCTATACACAGAATTAAATAATTTTATTAATCACATTCATATTAAATTTGAAACTAAACATTATTTATGTTTTTTGATATTATTACACAAGATTAATAAAAAAATAGAAACAGAATTTATTATTAATTTATATAATAATATTGTAAAATATTTATGTAGGTCTTTAATTAAAAGCATAAAAACAGATAATAATTTATCTGATGAAAAGGTTGATAAAATTATATCTTCAATATCATATTATCATAAACACAAAATAAATAAATTAATTTCTTTAACAAAATCAGAATTTAAATATATTTTATCAAACGAAGATTTATTATATATAAATGATATTGTTAAAAATATTTAATATATTTTTTGCTCTTATTTTTCATTGTTTTATTTTTACATATACAGCATTTCTATTATAAAACCCTTAAATATATTTTCATATTTTTCTTTTGGAATATTTCTTATCACATTTGAAATATTTTGTTTTATATCGCTATGTGTTAAACCTTCTACTTTTCTTAATATCGCTTTCATCATACTAAAATAATTTTCAATTGAATTTGTAAAATGTTGATAAGGAACAACATAAAGCAAATAATTTTTATTACTAATTCTTTTTTTTATCGTTTCTATGACTACTTGCATTATCTAAAATGTTTAGTTTATTTTTATATTTACTCGTTATATGTGTTTCTAAAAATTCATATAATCTAAGTAGATATTTTGAAATCTTCGCTCTTATGTTTAGGCATATATTATTTAATTATTTATAAAAATTGAAATAAAATACTTATTATATTACAATAAGAAATGGAAGCCATTCTTAATGAAAATTTGGAAGAAGAAATATATATTATTTCAAAAAAAAATACTAAATATCACGATGAAGCTAAAATCAAATTAAAACAATTTTTAGATAGCTCTCGTTCAAATAAAATACACACAGAAACTATAATGGCACTACCAACATTAAAAGACGCACATATTTATTGTAAATATAATAATTTGTCAGGTCAATTTACAGGTCCAGTATTAGAAAAATACATTAAAATAAAATATAAAATGACAAAAAATAATGCTTCTTTGTGCAATGGTG
>Ga0214923_10000919_pt1 | contig 43221 bp, 46 predicted proteins | sample LL1510_MetaG_FD_177993 | JGI IMG/M metagenome (GOLD analysis project Ga0214923, IMG submission 177993) | Freshwater microbial communities from Lake Lanier, Atlanta, Georgia, United States - LL-1510 | ecosystem: Environmental > Aquatic > Freshwater > Lake | place: USA: Georgia | collected... | reverse complement strand
CGACGGCGGGGCAGCAACAGAGAGAGAGTCCGACGGCGGGGCAGCAACAGAGAGAGAGTCCGACGGCGGGGCAGCAAAACTGGAGACGACTTTGGGCGTACGTTCCCCCGGGAAGCCGATTGCCCTCGGAAGGAGGGGATGATTTCCTATGGACGCTAAGAGGCACGTCCGTGGATGACGGACACGGCGCGAGTTCGATGTGGAGTAGGGCAGAACCACTCGGCTGGAGACGAGTTTGGGCGTACGTGCCCCCGGGAAGCCGATTGCCCACGGAAGGAGGAGTTGACTTCGTGTGGACCCCTCCTAGCCGCGGCGGAAGGACCAAGAGGCGCCGCCGAAGCCGCAAAAATGCGGGCGCGGGGCGGGCAAGGTTGTACACCAAGTATATATGACCAATCTAACAGAACCAGGAATTCGGGCCTATTTCATCAGGTCGTTGAACGAGTGCAAGGACCGCAAACTAGAGTACTACACCTTTTGGGTCAACATCGCCCTCTTCGTACTGTTTTTAGTGATCGTGGGGCTAACGCTGCGCTACAAGTACAAGGGCAAATTGACGGAAGAGCAAAAGAACACCAAGCACGAGCAGGACCGCATGTACATTCTGAACAAGATCAAGGACGTGCAAATCAAGCGGCAGCAGGACAGCAACGCGCTCATCACGAATCTGCCGCGCCCGGAGCATGTATTCTGCTGATCTGCCTGGCGATGCGGAGTTGCCGCCCGCGAATGCCGCCCAAATAATCGAAGATGGTGGAGGTTGCGTCGCCGAGCCTGGACCGGACCGCCAGAAAAAGAAAGTGAAGCGTTTCGTCGCGGTGGCGCAGGACCTTGGCGATGCCGTGCACCACGAGGTATTCGTTCGGGTGGATTTCCTCCAAGCGCAATGGCCAGACGTTGCCCGTGCTGTCCGTGACCGCGCCGTTGAGGAGGAGCCAGAGGACGAGGCCGCCGCACCCCGTCGACGTAAAGGCTTCCGTCAACGGCGTCTTTTTTGAGATTTCGGGTGGATTGAGCCACCAGAGCCACTTAACGATCTTCAAGTTGTTGTGGCGGCACGCCTCCATCAACGGTGTGTTCCCGTGTAGATTTCGCACGCTGATGTCCGCGCCGTGGGCGACCAGCCATCGCGCGACCTCGAGGTTGTCGTAGACGCACGCGATGTGCAGCGCCGTGTTCCCGTTGCAGGTGGTCTTGAGGTGCATGTCCTCGCCGCCGCCCTTCGAGTGGACCCACTTGACCACCTCCAGGTTGCCCCGCAGGCACGCGATGTACAGGAGGGTGCTGTTGCCCCCTAACTCGGTGATGGTGTACCTTGTCCGGACGCTGACCCCCAACGACCAGAGCCAGTCGATGACGTGGAGGTGGTTGAAGTAGCCCGCGATGTAGATGGGCGTCTCTCCCTTGATGTTCTCGGCGTAAATGTCCGCGCCGATGCTGACCAGCCACTTGGCGAGGTCGAGGTGCCCGAGCATGCAGGCGTTGAAGAGCGGGGATTTGTCGTATCGGTCGGCGAAGTGGATGTTGGCCCCGTTGGCGTGCAGCCACCTGGCCACGTCCAGCCGCCCGTACTTGCACGAGAGGTTGAACGAGGTTTCCCACTTTATGGTGTACGAGTCGATGTCGACCCCTTGTTCAATCAACCATTTCGCCGATATCAAGTTCCCGTTCTTGCAGACGATGTGCAACATGGTCCTGCCGTAGATATGGAGGGGCACTATGCCGTGCAGGTGGGTGTCGTCCTGGATGGTCCCGTTCTTGACCGACTCCCACAGGGCGTTGATGGGGGATTTGGGCCACGCCATGAGAGTTGTGTGTTTTACAAATTTAGCTGAAGGGCCGCCGAGTAGGCCAGAATCGCTAAAAGGATCACGGCCAGCCACAAGGGGACTATCGTTTTCTTTCGATAGCCAAGGCCAAATTCGCGGAGGCTGCCGTCGTCATTGTAAATGAACCGGGGTTTTATCATGGCCACTATTCCTACACCAAGGACAAAGATAACAATGGCAATGTTGATCGGGTTCATTTTTATAAAGGGGGGACAAAAAAAAATCATATTGGGCTAATTGCCCAGATCCCGGTGATTTGCCCCGTGGTGGCGCCGTCGCGCCCGCGCAGGTAGAGGACCTGCAGCTTGATCGTCCCGAACTGGCTGGTCGCGCGCCGAATCGCGTCGGCGGCGTCTAAAGGGTGCCACTGCTGCGTCATGGCCCGCGTCTTGTGGGTGATAACCTCGACCTCGAAGCCGTCCTCTCCGGGGCTGACGACCACGCACAAGGGGGTGTCGAAGGTGAGGAAGCGGACGAGCCACTCCGGGGGCGCCGCCAGCATGGTGGCGAGGTCGACAAGTCTTGGGGCCGTGTCCATTTTTTGGTGTTGTGGAAAGAAAGCCTTCAAATTTTCAAAAGGGTGGCCGTCACTACCGCGGCGACAAAGGCCCAGGCCAGCATGCGGGACTGCTGCATGGAGACGAGGACCTCGGCGTCGTCGACCCGTTTGGGGTCCGTCGTCAGCGTGGCAAAGTCGGCGCTGAGTTCGTCGGAGAGCGCCAGGAGCTTTTGTTGCTGCGCCAGGACGGTGGGTTGGCCGCTGGTGGCGGGGTCCACCACCAACATTAAGTTCGACATTTTGATGAGCTCGGCCTGCATGTCCGCGTTGAGTTGCGCGGCGCGGAGGCACTCCGTCGTCGACTTGTACTTGCCGAGGCAGGAGTGGTTCAGGGACTTCATCAGGGTGGTGTACTCGTTCTGGGCCGCCTTGAACCGCGATTCCGAAGCGTACAAATCGACCACCGAGGGCATAGTTAAGGGTTAGATTAATTTCACGCGAGTTGGACCCAAGAGGGCGGGCAGAGGTCCGCGATGGACTTGTCCGAGTTGGCGGGCCCGAACCACTGCTTCGGATAGCAGACTATCTTTTGCGGGTTCGGGTTCAGGTACGCGCCCCACCAGCTAAAGGTGGAGTTGGCGATGATGTTGTGGTCGGAGCAACTCATCAGCAGCAGCTGCTCCCAATCGTGCATCTCGTCGTTGGCCTTGTGGAAGGAAATGTTGGGGAAGTGGCTGACGATTTTCCGTAGACGCTGCTTGACGGGGACGTTGTCCTTCTCCTCGCAAAAGTAAATAATGTCCCAGTCGTCCGTCCGGGTGCGCTTGATCACCTCCTTGATCGCGCTGATGTAGTACTCGTTCGGCAGCAGCGAGTGGTGGAGTTGGACGGCCATGTAGTCGCCGATCCTAAAATGGAGGGAGATGCTCTTCCGCAGGGTGAGGTACTTGGTCTTGATCATCTCCTGCTCCATGCGCAGGTTGAGCCGCTTGATGATGCTTTCCGAGTGTTTGTTGAAGTACTTGTAGGATTGGAAGTAGCCGAAGAGGATGAAGGGTTTGGCCTGCTTGGTCAGCTCCGTGTAGTGGAACCCCGCCTCCATGTACCGCGGCAGGGACCCGGGCTTCATGGTCCGGTCGAGGTTGTCCTTCAACCGTTTGAAGATGGTGTCCCAGTACGGCGGGCGGCGGTCGGCGTCCCATTTGTACTCCGGGATGACCAACTTGTCCCCGTACTCGATCGCGTAGGCCACCGCGGCGAAGATTTGAAATAGTTGGTTCCCTAACCCTGCTTGAAGAAATACCGAAAACATACGGTAACTACATATATATTCACCCCCGCAACTAACGCATCATTTTCTCGTAGCCCTTGATCGCCGCGCTCCACGTCTCGTCCACCTCGGTGTAGTCGTTGTCGCTGTCGATCCAGGCCGTGAACCCTTCCGTGTGCGTAAAGGGGCGGGCCGCCAGGTCCCACGGCGTCGTTTTGAAGGGGGTCTTGATCTTCAAGTTCTGGTCGCTTAGCACCCACGCGTAGTAGAAGCACCCTCGGCTCTTCCAATTCTCCACCACCTGCTTGCTGTACATGAGGTTGATGACCAGCACGGCCATGTAGTAGAGGTCCGGGAAGGGGGTGGGGTAGTGAACCTCGTTCAACCTGGACAAGACCGGGGTAAAGGCGGGGTAGGTGCGGAGGGGGCGGATCGTCACGCCGTCGATCGTAAACCCGGTGGAGGTGACCTCCCTGTGCGCGGCGGCCCCGAAGTCGATCAGCATGACTTTGGGGTGGTCCTTGTCCTTGTTCCACAAAAAGTTGCCTAGAATCGGGTCGCCGTGGATGATCCCGAGGGAGTAGGCGTCCACCAGCAACCGCCGCGATTTCGCGGTCAACACCTTGTCCATGGCGGGGGGCGCGTCCACTACGGGCTCGTAGGCGGCAATGTACTGCATGACAATCACGCCGACCGAATGCGCGCCCTGCGGGTGCGCCGAGATCCCTTTTATTTTGGCCTCGAGGTCGGCCATGCGCATCACCACGAACCCCGTCGGGCAGGGGCAGAGCTCGTACTTTAACACGCGGATGGCGCGGTCGTAGAGCCACCGCTGCACCTTGTACTCGGTTTTTATGCTCTCCAGGGGCACGGGGCGGATGTAGGCCTCTGCCAGTTCAATCACCCACGGGGCGCGGGCTTTGATGGGCACCAACTTGACCAGCACGGTGCGCACCTTTTGCCCCCGTTCGTCGACGAACGTTTTGCCGTCGGGCACGGTCACCACGCAGGTGACCCCGTTACTCCCGTGCGCTAAAATTTTAACGTCTCCATGATCCCAATAACGTTTGAACGTATGGGGATCATCGGAATAGATCAAACCTCCGTACATATATATATAGCTTTCAAATTATTGCATGGAGGTTTTAAATCGGCGTACCCTGCGTCGGGTGCGTTTACGGTACCTTTTGTTTTTTCGGCTACGGCCACCTCGTATAATTTTAAATTTATCAGGTAGTTTAGGGAACAGCGACAAGTTATTATTTGTGACTATTAATTTAGTAGGGTTTACGAGAGCTAGCGATTCAACTGGTATTGGGTCAAACTTGATGCTTTTATCATACAATATTCCATGGTTTGAAGGCGCAATCTCCAAGTTTCGACCGAACAATCCGCCAAAATTTATGTCGGATATTGTTTCACCCCTACACTTGACGGAGCGGTCATATTTACTAATCCGACCATCCATCAAATAATGGTATAACGAATACGGCTTCTCACGGCCGCGTTGGTAGCATCCATTGTAACTTAAAATGTCGGCGCAAAGCAGATTCGCCAACCATGCATACTGGATGCCTTTGGGGGTCTCCAACGCCGCCTCAAAATTTCCGAAATAGTCCTGCAGTATCTTGGTGAGTTGGTCCGTTTTTACGGCGGAGTAATCTGATTTCCACACTAAGGTACTCCCGAAATCGATAAGTATGACGAACCCGCTTGGATGGGCCAAGAAGTTGTTGTTATTCATGTCCCCGTGAATAAAGCCTAATTTGGTAAATTCCAAAAAAGTATCTCTCATAAGAGGAATATCGGCGTCGGTTAAAGGTCGCGGCGGGTGAACATACTCCATGTATATTTTGAAAAGTCCCGTTTCCAGGTTGACATAGTCGAAGACACCTTCCGATTTTTCAACCAACACGCGCGTTGGTTTACGCGGAACGACTTCAAAACATAGCGGCATTGGAACCAACTGTATTTCCTTGGCGCAACCTGCCTGAAAGGCTAGTTGTTGAACCGCATACTCCGACATACAATCATCATACAATTGGTATCCTTTTATAAATTTATGCCCTAAATCATCTATATCCGTATCTCCAAGGTCCAGCTTTGTTCCCACCCCAACGGGTTGTTTGTAATAAGGTTGTATTTTCACCAATATATCGGTTACGACATGGCTCGTATGCGCGCTAATAAGAGTAGAGCCAACGGGTATTTCATACCTCGCGGTGTAGCCAAATGTCCCCTCACCAACATAAAGATATTTGGTATTATCATTCGTTACCATCTGCGTTACTTCATGTTTAGTTATTGGGTTACCTGTACTTGAATACATATATATATATCACAAATAAATTATTTCACGGCCCTGCGCCACTACTCCCGTGCGCGTTGAAGTGCTTTTTTGAAACTTTGCACATAGGATTTCTGGGGCGACTTGAATGTATGCGGTGTCCGAAATCTTGGCCGTTTTTCGGCCTGAGGTTTCTCAAATAAAGGACCTTTTTTAAATGTATGCGGTGTCCGAAATCGTGGCCCGAACTGTTTTTCGACCCGTTTCTTTGAACGCTGCAACATCTTTAACCGGAGTGCGCGGTTATGCATCTTACGTATGCCCTGATAATCAAGTATGGCCTGGTCCAATGTCCCGCGGTGTGTCATGGCAACCCGTATGAAAGAGTTCATGATTTCATCGACGTTTCCTATCGCAAGGGCGTTATCGTCGCTGATGTTTATACCAGTTCCACCTCTAAGGTAACGCCCCCCTCCGCGTCTCTCAGTAGGGTACATACATTGATAATTTTCGATAGTTTGTCCAGGCATTGAAACAATAAAATAAAAACTAATTTTCTTCAAGGGTCCATCATGATAACTTCGGGAAGTGGAGTCACTTTTGTACCCATATACAACGGGAGGAGGATCCATATTACGTTGTCCCTCTAATACGCGGTCGGCAGGAAAAACATGTACCCTTACCCCAGTCCCCGGTACAATAACCTCGTATTCGGTTATGATATTGGCATCAGAATATTGATTCGCCAACAGCACCCGTACTCCGGGTAATATGTCGGCTCTAACTGTCAACGACCGAGGGTCGCTTGTGGTAAACTTTTTTGATACAAATCCAAAAGAAAAGGAAAACGAATTTGCAGATCTCATTTGAAAATCAGTACCAGGGGTTGGCTGGTCCCCAGTAATCCCCTGCGCGAACCCGCGGTAGACAACGATCGCGCCTGTCAATGGTGGAACATGTAAATTCATATTAAGTACGCCCAACTCTTGAAAGGAGTTACTTTGCCACCTCCCTAAATTAATCTCGGTATCACGAACATCTTCAAGACCAATATCATCTTGATACCGTTCCAATATGTTAAGCAAAAAAAATCCTTCCGGATACCGCTTCCCTTGACGCTGCCTGACTGCATGAATGGACGTGTTTGCAAATTTTCTTGGAGGAGTTAATAAACTTATGTAAACATCGAATGGCATGGGTGCATGCAACCCCTTTGCTGGGTCTTCCTTAGCGACTAACCACAAGTTGTGAGGAGACTCATTTTTGTCCAGGGAATCCAACCGTGTTTTTAATTGTTGTTTTTCTCTATCCGGATCTGGGTCCACTTCACTCTCTGGGTCACTATACGGATCTGACTCATCCGGTCCTGCTGCAGCCATATATTATACAGCAGATTAAATAGGGACAACTTCCAGGTCGATGGAATCGGCTACATGGCGTTCCAGCAGGTTGATATTGTACTTCCGGGTGTTGATCCTGCGGTTCTTGAACGGCGTCTTCCACTTGTCCCCCACCTGAAAGAAGACCGAATAGTAAATTTGACTGTTGTCTAAGTCGAACTCGATGCGGCTGTTGTCCGCGACGGAGGCTTGTTGGCACTTGTAATCGCCCGCCGACGAGAAGGAAATTTGGCCGAGCTTCTCTATCCCGACGGAACTGACGCCGACTATCGGGGCGGGGGCGAGGATGACCCAGGCCTTGACCCCGGAGATGTTGTGTACCGTTACGACGGGGTCGAGGCCTAACCGCCGAGTGAAGGAAAAGTCTGCGAGCTCCCTACTTGCTGTCGACATGGCCGCCGACATGGCCATCGCCGCAAACGGCATCGGTTGATTTTCGCGTGTCAATCGTTCAATCCGTTCTTCTTCTTCGGGCGTTAGCACGTCATCGTCCATATTCTATTTGCTGAGAAAAATCTAAAAAGGTAGATCGGCCTGTGCGCGGAGTTTGGGCGATCGTACGGTGCGGGGGGATTTTGTACGTACAATAGAAACATCGGAGCTACTAGAGAGTACAGTCCCTCCGGGCGATCGTACGGTGCCTCGGGGGGATTTTGTACGTACAATAGAAACATCGGAGCTACTCGATAGTGCAGTCCCTCCGGGCGATCGTACGGTGCGGGGGGATTTTGTACGTACAATAGACGCACCGGGGCTGGATAAGCTTGACCTGAAGCTCGAGCTACTTGCCGCAGAAGCCGCAGGAGCCGCAGGAGCCGCAGGAGCCGCAGGAGCCGCCGAAGCAGAGGCGGCTCGAGCTCGTTCACTGGAATGGGTGGGGGATCTGCTTTCAGACGATGTGGACGGCCCCCAATACTTGTTCCCGTAGTCCCATAAAAGTTCTTCGTTCCGTTTAATCACCCGAGTGGTGTACATCATTCCGATCGCGTCGATCGCTACATTTGCTTCACCCCCTGAATGCGGGCCGTCGTTCAACATGGACAACTTGTTGCCTGCAACTTTCCCGTCGACAATGATATACTGACGTTTACCGTCAATCTTCTTAACCGTGTCCGTCGTGACAACGTAGGCCGCGTCCTCGTCGCTCATCGCTCGGTGTTCCCGTTTGGACAGCATTTTCCCACTGTAAATCCCAAGAAGTTCATGCTTTTCAAACTTTTTATCGGCGAACAAGCCTTTCCCTGCACCAGGGATCTTTGACTTTCTTATCTTTAGTTTGACACGGGCCTTTAAATATTCAGCATTCGAGTACCCCTCGCAGTACGGATATATATCGGGTTCCATGATAAGATCCCACGCGACCTTTTTTCCTGACATATATAGCTTGTTTATATTTTTTTTATTGTAGGACACAGCAGGCAGCCAACTTGGTCTGGACGGTCGCCGTCGTTCTGGAAAGGGTCTGGTCGATTTTGGAATCGATGGAGTTCAATACCGCGTCCATATTTTTGTCCAGGGTCTCGTTGAGCTTGCTCTCCAGCTCGTTGATGTTTACGAACGAGGTGCTCTCGTCTATTTTGGCGGTAAGGTCTCCCACGATGGTGTTGATAACGCCCTCGAGCTTGGACTCGATCCGTTGCGGGATACCTTTCAGCTTATCCTCTACCTTTTCGGAGACGGTGCCTAATATCGCCGCAAACTTGGTGTTTAATTGGGTTAACTCGGACAACTTGTCGAACAATACGCTCAACTTTGCCAACGCGTCGTACACATCAGGCTCAGCAGCCTCGGCAGGAGCAGCCTCGGAAGGAGCAGCCTCGGAAGGAGCAGCCTCGGCAGGAGCAGCCTCGGAAGGAGCAGCCTCGGCAGGAGCAGTCTCGGCAGGAGCAGCCTCGGAAGGAGCAGCCTCGGAAGGAGCAGCGGCAGGAGCAGCGGCAGGAGCAGCGGCAGGAGCAGTCTCGGCAGGAGCAGCCTCGGCAGTTTCCATTGTATACTACCTAATTATTTTTTTGTTTCAACTTTTCGGTAAGAATTTGAATGTATCTTTGCTGGTGGTTGATGTGGGCGATGATGTCCTCGCCCGTCAACATTCGGTCGCCGATTCGGAGGGTGAACTGCTTTTGTTCGAGCTGGGAAGCCACGTCGGGTTTCATGGACGGGTGCCCTGGGTAGTAGGCCAGTATGGCGCTGTGCATTTGCGTGGTGTAAAAGTGGAGGAGCTCCCTATCCTGTATGAACTCGTCGACCCTTTTGGAAGTAGGTTGCCGCACGGTGTTGACCGTAGGACTCAGGAGTAAATGTTTGTCGTAGGTGTTGTGGGCGTGGGCAAACACAAGGATGACTTTGCTGGGGTCCAACTGCACAAACGGGACGGTGTAGTTTTTCAAGAACGACTTCTCTTCGCCGAAGGCTTTCGAGTTATCGTAGGCGGTGTCCCGGAGCAGCTCCTTGCGAAAGGCAAAGGTGCCCGCCGTGGCGTGGTTGGCGCCGTAGGGGCCGAACTGGTAAATTTGGTCAATGTGTTTGTAGTAGATGTAGAGGATGCTCGACCCCGCGCACATGGCTTCGGGGTGGCGCTGTAACATGTCGACCGCGTGCGACACCCGTTCAGGCGGGTAGTAGTCGTCGTCGTCCATGTACACGATGAAGTCGCCCGTGGCGTACGTGTGCATGAGGTTCCGTTTCTCCCCGAGGCACAGTTTCTTGCTCTGTTGGTAGTACTTGACCTGGGGGATGTGCCGCACCAGGTCGCCGATGGGGTCGGTCCCGTCGTCCAGGATGATCCATTCCATTTGATCTTTGGGGTAATCCTGGTGCTCGAAGCACCGTATCATGGCGGAAATGAACGGCCTCCGGTTGTAGGTGGGCGTGCATATAGAAACAAGCGGGTACATATATACTCTCGAAACAATAGCCAGGTTTAAAGTCGTGTTTTTATCTTATTTGTTCGGCGCCGTTTACGAGTGTCCGCTTTGGGCGTCCACGTGAACTCTTTGGGCAGATAACCCGGTGTTCCTTCGATCAAGAACATCGGTTTCATAATTATAAAAACATATTAAAACATGGACCTGAAGGGGGATATGAACCAAAATGAGTTATTATTGACCAAATTGAAAGAGTATTATGGCCAGAACGATTACACGGAGTTGGACAAGATTCTCAAAATTTTGAACGGGGAGTCGGTCATCTCCCTGCGCATCTTGGACTGGTTCGTGACGAACTACGCCAAGCAAAAGTACGTGGTGTACAACTTGCCCAACGGGACGCGGTTCAAGGTCTACACGGACTACAAGTTGAAGTTGAAGGCCTACTCGAAGAAGCGGTTCGACCCCTTTTGTCGGTGGGACAAGATTGTCATCCCCTACCGCAACAACCAGTCGATCCAGACGACGCTGGGCCAACTCAACTTTTTCAAATGGGTGCTGGAGAAGGACATAATCCCCTACATCGAGAAGGACTACCGCCAAATCGAGTCGGACATGAACACCCGGAACAGCACTTCGAAACAAAAGGGGGAAGTGCCCAACAAGACGCGTAAGAAGCGGGAGGAGTTGTCGGTGGCGGCGACCAAGAGCATCAAGAAAGAGGACGTGGTGGTGGATGTGGGGTTCGCTTGAAAAAATAAAACATATATACATGTCGGTCTCCCCACGCACAGCGATTGCCGTTGCGAAACAAGAGAATAGGTTTGTAGATCTAGTTGACTCGAGCGTCTCGGACAGGACGCGCATGGACTCGAGCGACTCGGACAGGACGCGCATGGACTCGAGCGACTCGGACAGGACGCGCATGGACTCGAGCGACTCGGGTAAGAAGCCTAAGGTAAAACGGGACACGATCAAGAAGCCTGTGACGGTAAAACGGGACTCGGACAAGACGCGTAAGACTAGTGCTCATGAAAGTGACTCGAGCGACTCGGAAAAGCCCCTCCAGTTGAAGGTGCGTGAAAAATCACGTGATGTGTTTGAGCCCTTTCGCCCGTTAATGAGAAAAACATCAGGGGTTAGTAACATGGTCTTGTTAAGAAAGGGGCGTAAAAAAATATTTATCATAGGCGAACATCACGTGAAATCTTTTTGTTCACAGTACGGGTTTCGCCCAATCGGACAATTTATTAAATCCTACCTCAAAGACACTCCACATCCTATTGATTTTATGATTGAAATGGACTCCGATGAGTTAATTAGTAATGACCAAATTGAAACCGCAGATTATGCACTCGAGCAAGAAATAAATGAATCGAAGCGTGAACTTGTGATATTATTGGTACAAGCGTTGGGGTGGCGTGTACCTCCTTTAAAAGGTACCACAAGAAGCGATAAACCACTTGAGTTGTTTGAAAATGCTCGGGTGCATTGGATCGACAGAACTCAATTAAGAGTAAAACCTACTTTAGACGAGCCGCAATATGTCAAGGGCAACAGAATGTTGACCGAATTGGACGCGATTATGGACGGATGCATCTATGACAGAACGTGTTGCAATAATGTAGATGTTCACGTCAACATGGTGAAGGAATTATCAGGAGTTGGTTCAGATTTTCACATAGATGAATCTCCTAAAACACATGACGCTGAACGTATGTGGTTGGACGCCATCTTAAATGTGGTTCGAGAGTCTAAACTGTTTAAAAAATGTCAAGGGAGACTGTTGAGTAACGAAGACTACATCGACGTGTTCATGACCGCCTGGGAAAACCATATCCATGACAGATTCTCGCTACGCTCATTTACCGAAGTATTTTTAACAGATTTACAGCGTTTTTTAATGGACATTTATGCAGTGAGCAGAACCCAGAAAAAGGATGATAAATGGTTCCACAATGTGGTGATCTATGAAGGAGCATGGCATCTCGGCAACACGGTTCTGCTATATGAAAAAATGGGATATGAGGTGATTCCAGTTACCGATGTCGAGTTCAACCCTGACTGTAATATAAGGCATCTTTTTGACATCTCCAACAAAACCAAAAAGTATCCGGGGTGTGAAGTCCCTATATTCATATTTGCACTTGCTGGGGACGAAACCTTTTATGCGCAAACCTTTTATGAGCAAAACGTTTATGAGCAACATCTTTTAAGAAACAAAACGTTTACCGATTTGGTTAGAGGTTGGCGGCAAGAACGGGTGGGTGATTTTATTGCCCTGTCGTACACGTTAAGAAATAAGTTAAAGGAGATGGGGCTGGACGAAACCTCCACGGTCCAGGAGTTGTGTACAAAGATAGTCCATGCGTGCAAGGACAAAGATGCCGACAACAGCTTTATTCGACAGATAAAGCTGAAAGTAAATGCCCTCTTTGAAAAGGCGAATGCACTCTTTGAAAATGCGAAATTCGACAAAGGGGGTAAACGAGCCAAACGAACACGGCGACGCTAACAATGCACATAAATTTAAATCGCCTCAGGTGAAAAATTATTGCAAGTGTATATGAGTACGAAAAAACAAAAGGCTCTGTCCAAGATTAAAAGTCGGGTGCGGCGCTTCCACCACTCGTTGAAGGATTTCACGCAGGAGATGGACGAAGCAAAGCGCAAAGGGCAATTTGTAGATTTGGTGAGCGACTCCGACTCTGACCCAAAGGTGACGAGGGGCCTCATCCTCATTTCGTCAGTCCTTCCTGCCGTGATGGAAGGGCGAAAACGCTTTGAGAACAGAACTTTCCAGATCAAACCTGGACACTACGCGCTCTACGGCAGCGCCGACAAGAAACCGTTCCGCAAACGGTTCTTGGAGGAGCACCCGGAAGAGGACACGCCCGACTTTCTTGAAAAGGTGGCGAAAGTGGAGAAGAAAATTGTCGGGGTGCTTCAAGTGCATCGGGCCTACAAGAATGGGGCGGCAGATTACCCCGTGGACTCGCACGCGAACGGCGACTACGCGCATTCCATCACGTTCACTCCTCTGCCTGAAGAGGACTACATCTCGGGGGCGTACAAGAAGGGGCAGGTGACGTACATGACGCTGGACCCTGCGGCGTCGAGGAAGTTGTCCAGCCTCTAAGAGATCTTCATCGGGCGGTCGGGGTAGACGTCGATGGTCGCGGCGACCAACGAAGGGTCGATGTCGTCCTCTACGTAGGCGGCCAACGCTCGGGCGGCGTCGTTGACCGTTTGTATTTTAGGGAAGGCGTCGGGCAGTTGCATGGTCCCGTAGTGTTGCACGCTGTCCAAGTTCGGGTCGTGGTCGTAGACGACCGCGTCGAAAAGGGGGGCCAAGGGGCTGGCCGACGGCACTCGGTCGCCGACGAGTTTGAGCAGCCGCAAATCCGCGCTGGGGTTGTTTCTGGCGCAACTGTTGTAGTGCTTTTTCGCGGCGGCCACCTTGTCGCGGTAGCACCGGAACTCGGCCTCGCCGGGGTCGCACTTGTACTTTTTGAAAAATTTCTCGTTGCCGGAGACGTAGCAGCGTCCGTAGTCTATGATTTTCGCAACGTACTGGGACTTGAAACTGACGGTTTTCTGCGGGGTGTGGTAGTGGTACTGGAGGTACTTCCCCGGGTAGGGGCGGCAGAGCATGATGTTGGATTTGTGAAAGTCGTAGTGGGTAAAATCCTCGGAGAGGACGGAGAGCGGCATGTAAACTTGGAAGAGCACGTTGGCCAGCTCGGCGGGGTCGTCGTAGAGGTCGCGGATCTTGGCGCTCGCTTCCACGTACTGGATGAGTATGGCGAGTTGATGGGGGGAGGTGCATACCTCCTTCCGGTGCAGGCGGCGCAGCGCGTTTTTGTTAAAGGGCGCGACGGTGGTGTTTAGGGCACGCCGCGCCTCGGGGGTGACAAAGTGGCCGATGTCGTACGTTTCGATGAAACACGGGAACCGGGGCAGGTAGTCGTTCACCCGTTGCCCGACATAAAACTCGTAGGCGAGGCTGTCGGACTTTCTCCCGACTTTAGCAAACTTCAGGACGGCCTTGGCCGTTTCCCCGTTTTTTTCGTAGGTGATGACCCGGACCTCCCCGTTGCCCCCTTTGCCTGTTTTGGCGACGGACTTTACATGGTTGAACGGGAAGACGCCCCATGTAGGGGGCGCCATGAAACATTTCGCGCATTTACGCGTTTTTGGCATATACTATCCCGCTTAAAAAAAAAATATAAGTAACGTTTATAACATGAAGGGTGGCTCGGTTGTAGACCGTCGGGTAATTGTGTACATCCTCGCGGCGGTCGCGGTGGTCAACCTGGTGGCGTACGCCAAAGTCCAGGACGGGCAGGCCATCGTCTTCTTCGCACTGGCCTTTGGGGTGGTCTACTGTTTCGACCAAAATTTAATGCTTTCTTTGGTCGCGGCGATCGTGGGGACGAGCCTCTTCCGGGCCGTGGTGATCATGCGGGAGGGGATGGAAGCTAACCCGGATGCGCCCGTCAAACCTAAAAAGGCCGACCCGTTGAAGGCGTTGGGGACGAACGGGGTGCAGGGCATGAAGAGTTTGATGAAGCAGCAGGAGGGGCTGATGCAGATGGCTCAAAATTTACAACCTCTCATGCAACAGGCTTCTAAATTGCTGGAGGGTTTGCCCGACGGTGTGTTAGAACAGGCGATGAACAAACTGAAAAAGAAGTAAAATGGGAACCGACGTGAGCGCCGAGATGGTGGCGGACATTCTTCGGGTAGAGTCTCCGAGGGACCACAACCCGAACTTGGTGCGGGACCTGCGCGCGATCCTCGGGTGCTCGGCCGTCTTGGACGTGGCCCTCTACCTGATCTACACCGCGCGCATCTACTCGGAGTACAACTTGTACCAGTTGAGCAACAAAGACATCGAGGTCATTGCGTCCATGCTGGCGGACCCCGCTCCCTTTTACCGGGAGATCGAGCGCCAAGACCGCGAGGTCGACGACTTGGAGGACCGCGAGGTCGACGAGCGCGAGGTCGACGAGGGCCTCTTGATAATTATAGCGCGGTAGAATATATATGTGGGGTCGGATTGGGCTGGCGGCGGTGTCCAGCGCAGCCACCTTTGTCTTTGCGCAACAGTACGTGACGACGGGGCGCGCGGCCTATTTAGGGCTGGCCCTCGCCGCCCAGGTCACGCTGGTCGTGATGTACGTCCACCTTTTGCAAACTAGAAATAAGTCGAGTATATTTAGCGTGATCAAAATCGCGGCCGTGCTGCTCATGTTTGGGTACGGCGTCATGACCGAACCGCTGGCAGGGCGCAAGATCGTGGGAATTTTCTTTGCGGTGGCCGCCCTGTACCTTTTGTAAATTTAAAAAGACACAACCGCAAATGTCAATCTTGATTGACCGCCATGGAACCCGCACGCTGGTGACCCTCGCCGCGGACGACCTCTCGACGCTGAGCAAGAAGTGCGGGTTCCGCAACGAAAAGGGCTTCGTCTGCCACCACAAGTGGGTCATTGATTCGAATGAGATCTCGCTCTACGGGAAAAAGGAGGGCAAGGCGGGCAGCGAGAACAAGTTCGAGTTCCCGCCGCCGATGGACACCGACTTGTTCTTCGGCAAATGCCTGCTGCTGAACCACCGCGAGGGCAAGCTGACCGCGCTCACCCTGGAAGAGTGGGCGACCATGTACACGACGCTGATGGGCGGGTTCGACGAGGTGTACGAGGAAGAAGAGTCGGAGGAGTCGGAAGAAGAGAGCGTCGAGCTTACCAAGGACGGGTACGCCAAGGACGGCTTCGTCGTCTCCGACTCGGAGCTGGAGGAAGATACCTATGAATGACAGCAAGAGCATCGGTTCTTTTTCTGAGTTTTGCGACCCGTTTGCGCGTTCGCCTTTTCTTACCTCCAGACTTTAATGTGTCCCGGATCACGGTGGCGAGTGGCACATCATCTTCGTTTTCATCAAGCCAATCCAATAAAGCCCTCAAGTTCCAATTACTGATAGATATGAAATCTGGTATGGGCTTACGCATACTTCTTAAATAATCTCTTATCTTTTCCGCCTTTTCATAGTTGTACCCCCCTTCTCCCTCCATCATGGCGCTTAATGTTATCTTGGTAGCATGCATAAACGCACGTGTAACTTCTGGCGACATTTTCGGGCGATCAACCATGTAGTTATCCCACTTGGGTTGGTCCTGGTACATCTGTATATAGGTGGCCAATTGCATTGGGGGAATTAATCCCCCCTCAGACTCTATGAATCGTTCATACTCGCGCAATTGCTGAGGGTTAAACAAATAGACGCGTTCTAAAATAGTTTGAATCACATGATCCGGATATTTTATTTCGTCCACTGGATGGACAATTTTTGAGCAGGTGGTGTACGTCAACGGGGCATAACACATTGGGCTATACATATCAGCCGCAACTCTAGCACGAGCGGCCAACCGTTGTGCTATGTCGATCATTTTCCCCCCTGCTCTTTTGCGTATTTCATGCAGTGTATTTCCTAAGGCGGCCGCCCCCGAACTCATGTCTTGTCTGTCCGTCTCAGGTTTCATCAAAATAATTTTCATAACAACACACGGGTCATCATCCCCAAGATAAAACGGTTTCCCTATATCTGCACGATTGATGTAAAATGTTTCGAACTGAGCGTGATCCCATGCATTTCGACATGTGAATTTTATGCCGTCAAAACCTGTGCACACTACAGCATGATCGCATGTCAAGCTAAATACAACTGAGAACCCATTCTGTAAATAGATGATCGCGTCGTCTATGTATTCGTCTCTTTTCGGGTTCGGCATTTCACCTGGCAACAGCAGATCATATTTGATAGGGACAATCGTGACAAATTCGGATGAAGCCGAGAGAAATTCTTGTAAAAGGTCAATTACACCACGGTCCCCATGTCCCTGAAATAATGTCGATACATCCGGGTTTCTGAATCGTGAGTCACTTATTTCGACCAAGACATCTCGTTCGAGTGCTGACCGTTGAATGTACAAATACAATTGCATGTAATAATAATCAAGCAATATCCGAACGAATGACGATGATTTCCCGAACTGCTCGATGATACACTGTGGGGATAGATACGTGATTAACACTGGAGGTTTGCGGGATTCTACTTGTGATTTTTCTACTCGTGGTTGATATCTTTCTTTTCCATAGAAGGTAGTGAAAGATGCTCTACCGAGAGCACTTCCATATGCGAGTATTCCGCATGTGCCTTGCGCACCTTGGTCATACCGGTGGGGGGTCCCGCTGAAATCAAATGCTGGGCTATTGTGTGATCTCTCGCGTGATCTCTCGCGGTCTGACATTGTAATATTTAGCGACAAAAAACTGCCACGTTTAAAATTTAAACTTTAGAGTTGTACTGATATATAACCCGATGACCATGTTTCGCGAAAACGTTCAGCGGGAGTTGTGCACGATCGTGGAGGGCGGGGTCAACGTTGAAAAGGGCGTCTACAACGCGACCATCCGCCACTGCACCGAGAACAAGATTGTCAAAAAGTGGGCCAACCCCGTCTTCAAGGACCTTTACTTGGCCAAGCTGAAGACGGTGATCTTCAACCTCCGGACCAACGCCGACTTGCGCGAGCGCATCAAGGGCGAACCTCAAGCCGTCGCGTTCATGACGCCGCAAGAGATGAACCCTTCGAAGTGGGCCCACCTCACCGAGCAGAAGCTGAAGCGGGACAAGTACCTGACGACGCAGACGATGAAGTCCACGACGGACGTCTACACCTGCTTCAAGTGCAAGAAGAACGAGTGCACCTACTACCAGCTGCAGACGCGGTCGGCCGACGAGCCGATGACGACCTTCGTCACCTGCGTCAACTGCGAGAGCCGTTGGCGGTGTTAGAATTTAAAAGCATTCTTTATTTAAAAACTAAACACACAACATTACAAGTCATGGAGAAACTGGAGAAACGCATCATCCAAAAGGTCACTGCCCAGCTGGCGGAGGTGATGGGGCAGGTCACGGACCTGGTCAAGAAAGTAACGGCGGGGGAGCTCGACCTGACGGAGCTCGAGGCGCGGGTGAAGGCGATCCCTCTGCCCGCGCTGGAGAAGAGTGATTTCTGCAAGAGGGCGCGCGCCAACAAGGCGCCCATCCCCGCCGACTGTCGGTGCATCGCCAACCGCATGAACGGCGCGCAGTGCACGCGGAAGCGTCGGGGGGAGTCGATGTACTGCGGCACCCACACCAAGGGTGTCCCGTACGGGGTGGTGAACGGGGACAAGGTCCAGAAGAAGATGGTTTGGGCGGAAGACATTTCGGGGATCATCTACTACATTTGCAACGGCGGGAACGTGTACAGTTCCGAAGACGTCATCAAGAACACGCCCAACCCCGCGGTCATCGGGACCTGGACCTGCGAGCAGGGGAAGTACGCGGTGGCTTATGCGTAGAAAATATAGACCAGGCCTAGCAACCATAGGATGAGGAAGAGTCGCCCCATAACCACGCCCCCAAAGATGATACAATTGTTGAACGCGTATTTTGCTCGATTAACTTTACACGAACTAAGAATGAATATAACGAACGACAGAACCACCGACCCTGTCCAATAGACCAACAGTTTGTTCATAATTGTTACATATAAAAAATATAGACCAGGCCGAGTACCCATACAACGCCAACCGTGATAAGCAGTGGTTGCGCCACTTTCGCTTGGTGAATTTTAGTCAAAGTGCTGAGAAAAAAGAGAACGCTAAAGCCGACCAAGGCCGCGCTCGTCCAATAGACCGCCAGCTCGTTCATACCTTAGAGAGAGAGTTAAAATTTGGTGTTGAAATTCAAAATTTAACTTAAACGTATCGAGTCAATATAGGGTACAACCTCCAAAACAATGTCTGCCGAATCATTCTTCCTCAATGCCACCGACAACCTGGCCTCGGCCATCTCCTTCGGCCAGCCGAAGCCTACCTCGGTGGGGGGCAAGAGCGTGGGCATCTTCGCGGGCAAGGGCATGCTCAAGATCAAGATGCCTCCGAGGATGCGTTGCTGGGGCGCGGAGAAGTTCGTCCCGCAGGATGGGTCCGTGGTGGCCGACAAGTACACGATGACCCTCCAGTTCCCGCGGACCGAGTACAAGACGCCCGAGTTCGACGCGGCGCTCCGCAACCTGCTGGAGCTGGAGAACCGCATCCTGGACGAGGCCACCAAGGCGGACTGGTTCAAGCCGAAGAAGTCCCGCGAGGTGATCAACGCGATGTGGACCCCGTTCGTCAAGTGGCCGAAGAAGGAGTCGGGCGAGCCTGACATGGAGAACCCGCTCAAGTCGCCGTCGCTCAAGGTCAAGCTCGCGCAGTGGGAGGGCGAGTACAAGTTCAAGATCTTCAACCAGGAGAAGGAGATCATCTTCCCGAAGGGGGACGCCATCATCGAGGACATCATCCCCAAGGGCTGCGAGATCAGCTGCATCCTCCAGTGCTCGGGGCTCTGGTTCGCGGGCGGGCGCTTCGGGGCCACCTGGAAGCTGTTCCAGGGCGTGGTCATCCCCAAGGCCCAGCTCTCGCTCGACATGTGCCACATCGACTTTGGAGATGAGGTCGAGGTGCGCCCCGCCCCCAAGGTCGAGAAGTCCGTCGAGCTCACCGTCGCCGACTCGGACGAGGAGACTCCAAGCACCGACCCCGACTCGGAGTACTCGGCGCCTCAGGGCGCTGCAGAGGAGGCCGCAGAGCCTGCCCCCGTCGCGACCAAGAAGACCACCAAGAAGCGCTAAGTATCCGTTAAAGCCGTATGTTGCCGTTAAAGCCGTATGTTGCCGTTAAAGCCGTATGTTGCCGTCTATAAATTATGCATTTAGTTCTAAAAAACACGCAATGCATAATTAAACCTACCGTTGATTTATTGGTAGCGGCGCAGGCCCATCCCACCACCACGACGAGACTGGCGCTGGCGGCGTGACTGGCGGCCCCCACGGCGAGATCGGCGAGATCGGCGGCGACCACCCACTTTCGAACTAAACAAATTCATTATAACTTAGTATAAGAAAATTATTTTTTTTCCTAAATAGAATTTAAAAGGAGACACCTTTACTAATTACGTACCACAACCTTTATGTGGGCGTTCTTCGATGCCCACCGCCCCGTCGTCCCGACCTGCGTCGCCACGGACTGCCGCTGCGGGGGCGAGCTCAAGGTCGACGACAACATGACCACCTGCGCCGAATGCGGCCTCATCTACCCCTCTATTGACCAAAAGGCCGAGTGGCGCTACTACAACGACGGGGACAACCCCACCCGCTGCGGCATGCCCATCAACCCGCTCCTAAAGGAATCCTCCTTCGGCTGCAAAGTCTTGTGCGAAGGATCCTCATCATACGAAATGCGCCGCATCAGGCGCTACACCGAGTGGCAGTCTATGCCGTACAAGGAAAAATCCATGTATGATGAGTTTCAACACATTACCACCATGGCCACCATCGCGGGCATCCCTAAAATGATCATCGACGAGGCCTGCAAGTACCACAAGCAAATCGCCGAGAAACAAACCTTCCGCGGCGACAACCGCGACGGCATCATCGCCGCCTCCATCTACATCGCCTGCCGCGTGGAGAAGTACCCGCGCACCGCGCGCGACATCGCCAACATCTTCCACCTCGACCCCGCCAGCGCGACCAAGGGCTGCAAGAACGCCATGACCATCATCAACACCATCGAAGAGGGCAAGAAGCCGCTGCGCTACACCAACGCCACCCCGCAGACCTTCGTCGTGCGCTACTGCAGCAAGCTCGGGGTGGACGCCGACATGTCCAAGATCGCCGAGTTCATCTCCCTGCAGATCGAGAAGCACAACCTGATCCCCGAGAATACCCCGCACTCGGTCGCGGCGGGCATCATCTACTTTGTCTCGCAAGAGTTCGGCGTGGCCATCACGAAGCAGGACATCCGCCTCATCAGCGACATCAGCGAGGTCACCATCAACAAGTGCTTCAAGAAGATCGACTCGTTCAAGCACCAACTCCTCCCCCCTCAAATCTACGAAAAGTACAAGCGGGCTTAACCTTGTCCAGTTCGGCGTCGAGGTCGATCGTGCCCCGGGGAGCGCGAGGCACCGTTATGTCGGCAGGGGGCAAAACCGTTCGAATCGGGCGCATAATATATATTAAACAAAAAAGGCTAAACTAAGAAAAATGCTGTTCAATGGAGTTGAAATCAGGCGCGACCAGTTTTACACGGACAAGGAATACTACCGCGCGATCCGGGCCGCCCTTAGACGGTGAAAAATTCGTCTTCGTTTCTTTCTAAAAAGTACTCTAGGATGCTCGCCAGCAACTGCGGGGGGCAGTCGGGGGTGGGGACCAACAACCCGTCCTTATTCTTAGTAATGTGGGCGAACGGGTCGTATTGATTATCCAGAAGAATCTGCCACCTTTCGTTGTACTTCCGGTTCTTCTTCTGCCCGTGAAAGTAGTGGCGGATGAGGCCAGGCACGTAGCCGAGCCGCAAGTTGGCCGCCCGTTGCTGGAAGAGGGCGAGCGAGTCTTTGTACCCCTGCGAAACGTTGCAGTTGATGCTCTTCTCGGACTGCCCTAAAAAGGCGAACGACATGTTGTGGTCCCCCGACCCCAAGATGCTGTCCGCGTAAAGCCCGCCCATGCGGTCGTACGCGCGGCGGGTGCAGGCCCACGCGTACCCGGGGTGCCACATGTTCATGCCCACCCCGTACGAGCTGTTCTTGCAATACTGAAAGCCGAAGCTCGGGAAAATGTTCATCGCGTTCAGGTCCTTGTCCATGTCGACCGCGTGGCTGAAGAGTTGCACCACGTCCCGGTGCCCGTTCAAGACCTTGAGGGCGTCGCTTGCCCAGTTGGGCTGTTCGAACTCGACGTCCGCGTCGACCCAGGCCATCGCCTTCCAGGTCGAGGGCAGCAGTTGGGTGCCGAGGTTTATCATGTTCTCCTTGTGCCAGAGGGGCACCTCCCCCTTTAGCCGCAAATGCCGCGGGTTGTTCGGCTGGGTCACGTAGTACCCCTGGCCCCCGTAAGCCAGCTCCACCACGTAGAGGATTACGTTTTGTTCTCGCTCCATCCGGGCGATGAACTCCCTCGCTAGAATGTACCTCCGGGCGAACATGCAGGGGTTCGAAACGACCGCGATGACGTGCAGGTGCGTGTCGAGGGGGTCGTTGTTCAGAAGGGCCGTCCGGGTCGAGTCGGGGTCGCACGGTTTCACATCGATTTCAATTCCGTTGATGATCGTCATATAAAGACCTTTTAAAATTTTTGAGCTCAATCTACCACACAACCCCCTACCACGTACACCATCAAAGTCATTCGCGAGAGGGGGGTGGAGGCCAAGCTCCTCTACCACCAAGAGGAAGTCGGGTACTTCCACATCAAGGAGGGAGGCACGATGGACCTCTCCATTTCAATCGACGAAGCTCATCAGAAAAAGGGGTTCTCTCGGCAGCTGGTCTGGGCGGCCTGCGACGCGATCGACCTGCCGGACACGAAGCGGCTCTACATCGACACCGACGCAAGCGACGGGTACTGGCGCCACGTCGGCCTTCGGGACAACCCCCTCTACGATTTCGACGAGAGTATGCGGGACGTCGAGGGCGCGGGCTACGAAATGTTCATCACCTTCGCCGACCTCAAGGCGTTCGGTAAAAATTGAATTGTTCGGCGATACCAAGACGGGATACGAAGATAGAGTCGAGGGGTCGTTACAAAAAATAATTTTGGCATAACGACTATACCGTCACCTATACCCCATCGACCGCGAGTATTCCTACATCATAGAAGGCGCTCGTCCGTAATGTTGAGGTATTGCAAGAACCGAGCTAAATTTCCTTCTACGCTCGTGGTCTCGCCCCACAAGACCGCGAGGTTCAACGCTTCCTCGTCCACGATGACAAATTGAGGGCGCCGCATAAGGTGGTTTGCCCGAATGGCCACGTTCCCGTGGTCGACGAAGGTGTTCCGCTTCTTTGTCCCGAAATGGATCGTGCGGGACGGGTGCATGAACTCTGCGACGTACCGTTTGTCGGCACGCGGAGAAGTTGAAAATTTGATGAGTTTCATAGCGTAGTCTGTTTTTATGTGTTTAAACTATTAATGGAAACATTGTCTGCAAAAATTCTCCTCATCGTGGGCTTCCTGGCCCTCCTGTCCTACCCCAAACTGTGCAAATGCGAGCCCTTCTATGCCGCGCCCATCGGGCAGGCCTACGATCAAAACTACGCGGCGGTGTACGACGTGCTGACGTACGACAACGCCCGAGTGCAGTACGACCTTTCCAAGCTCCGCGAGCTGACCTCCCCGCATAGCGTCGTGTTGGATATAGGGTGTGGGCGGGGGCACCATGTAGGGGCCTTGCCGAACGCGGTGGGGCTGGACTCGTCCAAGGACATGATCGCGGTCGCCCGAAGCAGGTACCCCGCGAAGCACTTTGTCGAGGGAGACGCCAGCGACCGCTGGCTCTTCGCGGGCGACACCGTCACGCACGCGTTGGTGCTCTACTACACCGTCTACTGCTTCCCGAACAAGCACAAGGTGTTCCAGAACATCATGTACTGGTTGCAGCCCGGGGGCGTGTGTCTCCTCCATGTGGCCGACCAACTCGACTACGCGACTGCCTCGGTGAAGCGGAGCAACCTTCGGTACGCGCAGAGGCAGCGCGACACTGAACTGTGCGAGAGCTTCGTCATTGGGAAAACAAAGCAAAAGTACAAACACCGCCTTTACTTCGAAACGCCCGAGACCATCGTCGGCATCGCGAAACAGGTCGGGTTCATCGTGGCCGCCGAGTATGCCTACCCGGGGTCGTCGGACCAACACTTGTTCGTTTTTCAAAAGCCGTAGAAAAAGTAGGGAACTTTATATATGTACCGGAGGAGAACGCTCAAAAGCAAAATACAACAATACGTTTCCCGGAAGGACATTTGCTGCGAAAAGGACATTGAGTTCCTACATTGATTACCTGAACAACGACCTGCTCATCTTCATCGGCTACAAGATTGATTTGGTCAACAGCAAGGACCAGGAAGGGGTTCAATTGTGGAACGAACTCGACAAGCGAATGTACGCCAACAAGAAGCTCAGCGAGCCGATCAGCGAGCCGATGGTAGTGCGCCTGTTGAATGAGGTCCCGTTGTTTTTCTTGTTGTCCTTCTTAGGGTACGCGACGTACAAAGAATCGGTTTAAATTTAGGGGAATTTCTAGAAGTAACACACAACATGTTCGCTCAATCCAAACTCACCAAGGCGGAGTGGGAGGGCATCGAGGAGCCCATCTCCGAGCATGACAAGGGCGTCCTCAAGTTCATCACGGCGGCGCAGCATGCGGACCTGGTCGAGGGCATGCCGACGATGAACAGCTACTTGAAGCTCGCGCCGAGCGACGAGATGGACCTCTACGTCTGGTACATGTACTTTGAAAAGGTGCCCTTCGCCGTGCCCGCCAAGGCCAGCGTGAAGCTAAAGAAGGCGGACGCGATCCGCCTCCAGTCGTCGAAGCTGAATACGACCGAGGTCTACGAGCTCGTGGTGGTCGACCTCTGCAAAAGGTTCCCCAAGAACAAGCTGGTGAACTACTACGCGCTGCGACACATGGGCCAGCTCTCCGTCAGCCACCCGAACATTTACGTCAAGCGGCTCCTGGAGCACACCCTGGCGTCGTACACCCCGATCCCGGCGGAGCTCTTGGAGCGGGCGGTCGAGGTCTTGGAGGAGAACCAAGTGTTGACCAAGTACCAGGACCGCGAGCTGTATGACCACCAGAAACAGCTCTTCGCGGTCCTCCAGCGCGAGACGCCGTCGTTGATCTTTCTGCGGGCCCCGACGGGGACGGGGAAGACGCTGACCCCCGTGGTGTTGACGCGCCCGCTCATCTTCATCTGCGCCTCGCGGCACGTCGCGCTCTCGTTCGCCAAGGCCTGCATCTCGATGGGGCGGAAGATCGCCTTCGCGTTTGGCTGCGAGAAGCAGGCGGACGTGCGCCTTCATTATTACGCGGCGGCCGAGTGCGTCCGCAACAAAAGGACGGGGGGCATCCAGAAGGTCAACAACGATGTGGGCGACAAGGTCGAGATCATGATCTGCGACGTGATCTCGTACCAGCACGCGATGGAGTACATGCTGCGGTTCAACAAGGCCGCCGACATGGTCCTCTACTGGGACGAGCCGACGGTGGGCATGGACCAAGAAGATCACCCGCTGCACCCGATCATCACGGAGGCGTGGAAGAACAACCAAATCCCGACCATTGTTCTTTCGTCGGCGACCCTGCCGAACACGACGGAGCTCGGGGACATGGTCGCGCGGTACCAGGGCAAGTTCGGCGGCGAGGTGCTGACCATCGACTCGCTGGATTGCAGGGTCGTCTACGGCAAGACCATCAAGGTGGTGGACCCGGAGAACAAGGTCGTCCTGCCGCACTACTACTGCCCGACGCTCGCCGACCTCGAGCGCTGCGTCCAGCACCTGCGCACGCACTACGCGCTCCTCCGATACATGGACTTGGGGGAGGTCGCCAAGTTCCTGACGCGACGCAAGGTGACGCCCTCGTCGGACACCATCATGGGCATCAAACTCGCCTACATTGACCATTTGGCGGCGATGACGGCCGAAGAATGGCCCTCCGTGTATGCCGAGGAGCTGAAGTGCCGCCACACGGCCTACGCGTCGACCATCCGGGTGATGAGCGAGGACGCGCACACGCTGACCAACGGCCCCACGATCTACATGACCTCGGACCCGCCGAAAATCGCGGCGTACTGCCTGCAGACGGCCAACGTGCCGAGCTCGGCGATGGAGGCGCTGCAGGGCAACCTCACGTACAACATGGCGATTTCGAAAAAGATCGCCGACCTTGAAAAGGACGAGGAGGACTCGCTGCGCGTCGACGTCGAAAAGGAGAAGAAAATGGCCGAGGGGCGCGTGAGCGCGGGGGCCAAGAAGATCCAAGAGGAGCTTCTCCGGTTGCGCAGCTCGATCCGCCCCGTGACCCTCTCCAACGGCTACGTCGTCAACACCCCCGCGCACCAGGCGCGGTTCAAGGTCGCCGCCCCGACCGCCTACGTCTGCCGCATCGACACGGCCATGGCGGAAACGGTCATGGCCATGGACGTCCCCAGCATGTACAAGGTGCTCCTCCTGATGGGGGTCGGCGTGCTCTCGGACATCAACAGCAAGTACCTGGAGATGGTCAAGGACCTGGCGGCGAAACAGGCCCTCTTTCTGATCATCGCCGACACGGACTACATCTACGGCACCAACCACCAGTTCCACCACGCGTACATCGGCAAGGACTTGAAGTTGACGCAGGAAAAGTTGATCCAATCGTTCGGGCGGGTCGGGCGCGGCCAGATCCAGGAGAGCTACTCGATCCGCCTCCGGGTCGAGAACATCGCCGAGCTCTTCTTCCCCCAGGTCAAGCTCGAGGCGGTCATCATGAACAAGCTCCTATGAGCGGCATTTGCGCGATTTGATGCACTGTTTGTCGATGTTGATGGACGCTTTGCACTTGTACGTCTGCGGGACGATGTAGATGACGGACTTGGCCTTTTTCCCGTAGAGCGGCTCGGTGCAGCCCTTTTCCTTGGTCTGGGTGAGCGGGTCGTCCAGGGTGCAGCGCGCGCGGAAGTGCTCGTACCGTTCCCGCACGGCGGCGTAGGAGAGCCCGCTCTTCTTCTTCAACATTTTGTTGACCACCTCGTGCAGGTCGTAGACGTACCGGGAGAAAGTAGCGCGAGATTCCATGTCGGCCATGCGCAACGGCAGGGTCTTGTAATTTTTCCGTAAATTGATGCGGCAGTATTTGCAGGGCAAGACGTTTACTAAATTTAGCATGAACGCTCTATACTGGCGCTTCGTCTCCGGGGTCGGGTCGACGGGGTAGTTGAAGCTCATCGTGTGCAGAACGTGCCACAGGCTCGGGCCCCACACGGTCGTGAGCATCCCGTCCCCACTGTTCAAGTCCTTTTTGGTGTAGACACCCATATATATTATAATTAATTTTTATCTAAAAAGGCCATGGAATCGTTGAGGGTCTTTTTGAAGGCCGAGAGGTCGTTGAACTTGGCGACGTTGGCCGAGTTCGCCGTGAGGTTTTGCGAAATCATGGTCAACATGGACAGGTCCGCCCACTTCTCCAGCTCCAAGATCATATCTTCGTAATCGCTCCGGTAGGTGTTGGTGTTTAGGGCATCGGTCATTTCCGAGTTGAGCCCCTTGACCGCCGACAACATGTCCGTCGGCGTTTTCCCCGCTGCAAAGGGCTCTATTTTGATCCGGGCACGGCTATACGTCCAAGCGACGCACGCGACCAGGAAGAGAATGACCGCATAAACCCACATACAATGGGAATACACTTTTTTTTTGAAACTAAAAAAACCCATCTATTCTATATATATGGCGTACTCGTACAGCGATAACATTAAATCTCCCACCCAGATCGGGGTGTCGAGCAAGGGCAACCTGACGGCGTTGGGCAACGACATTGACGCGATCGAAGAGTACATTGATGTTCTTACCACGGGCAAGTCCAAGGCTCAAAGGGTGTCGCCCCTGGGGGACAAGTATTTCATGAACACCACGGCGACCTGCAGCGATTCGAGCGGGAAAAGTCAAGAGCGGTACGTCTTCATCAACAACATCCCGGACGGGATGATCGCTGGAGAAAAGGGGTTGATCCCGGGCATCGTGGAGGACATCATCGACATGGACCCGACGTCCTTGTTCACCGCCTTTTCGGCCGACAACGCCTGCCAAAAGATCACCCTGGACACGCGGGACGCGAACAACGTCGAGGCCACCCAAAGCCAGTACGTCCTCAATTCGGACATTGCCAACTACAACCCGTGCTGGTTTACGAAGAACAAAAACCCGGTGACCAACGCGACGTGCAAGGAAGGGATGGGGTCGCCGCAAACGTACGTTGAACCCCTTTATTTCTTAGGCGTAGGAATTTTAGTAGCCGTCCTGGTCCATCGGGCCCTACTTTGACCGTTTGCGGCTGCCCTTGGCGGGCTTCCGGCCTTTGCTCCTTGACGCCTTATGGGGGTTCTCCGCTTTGTCGTTCAATGCCTCTGCCGCCTGCTTTTTACCTTTCGGCGCCCGGTCGACGTTTTCCGCCCGCTTGCCGTTACGACCAACACCCTTTTTCGGAGGCTTGTCCGAGCTCTCGGGGTCGGGTGATATAATGTCCGAGCTCTCGTCCGATTCTTTCGTTTCGTCGGCGTTCTCTTCCTCGGCGTTGTCTTCCTTTTCAGAGTCCTCGGCTTTCTCTTTCTTTTCAGAGTCCTCGGCTTTCTCTTTCTTCTCCGAGTCCTCGGCGTCTTCTTTCTTCTCCGAGTCCTCGGCATCTTCTTTCTTCTCCGAGTCCTCGGCTTTCTCTTTCTTTTCAGAGTCTTCGGCGTTGTCTTTCTTTTCAGAGTCTTCGGCGTTCTCTTTCTTCTCCGAGTCCTCGGCTTTCTCTTTCTTTTCAGATTCCGCGGCGTTGTCTTTCTTCTCCGAGTCCTCGGCTTTCTCTTTCTTTTCAGAGTCTTCGGCGTTGTCTTTCTTTTCAGAGTCTTCGGCGTTGTCTTTCTTTTCAGAGTCCTTCTTGGCCTCTTTGCCCTTCTTTCCTTTGCGAGGTTCTTCCATCAAGGTCGGCTCGCCGATCGTGGTGAAGGCGTCCAGCGCGTCGAAGCCTTTCATAGAGAGATCCCCCAAGTGGGTCTTGTCGGAGGGCACGGTGTAGGTGCCGATGCGTTTGTTGATGCTCTTGTCCGGGTTGACGCTGTACATGGTGTAGACCATGTTTCCTTCCACTTCGTTGGGTTTCCCCAGACAAAACAAAAACCCTTGCGATAAAACGTTGGACGTGGTCACCTCATACACGTTCGTTTCGTGATTCAAATCCCCTGGGTCGATGTCCATGATTAGTATAAATATAATATATTAAAATCATAATACACCACTAATGTCTATGAAGTACTCGCTCGAGAAAATGCGCGCCCTGGCCGCGGGGGCGACGTACGAAGTCCCTTCCGATGTCGTTGCACGGATTCAGTCGGTCTTGGAAAGAATCGCTTACAAAACCTCGACCAAAAAGAGAGACGAAATGGGTGAGATCATCACCCTCTTCAACAACATCACCGCCGACAACTACGAAATGCAGTACATCAAGCTCATCGGCACGATCGAAACCCCGCCCATGGTGAGCGCCATCTTTTTCGACAAGGTCAACTTCAAGTACTCCACCCCCTTGTACGCCGACTTGTACGTGCGCCTCATGGGCAAGGACCCCGCCTTTGGGGGCGAGCTCGCCTCCCGGATAGACATCCATTTTCAAAATTTGAAAAACGTGGCCTATGTGGACGCCGTCGACTACGACGCCCTCTGTGAACAAAAAACGGCCGCGGACCGCCGCATGGCCTTTAGCAAGCTACTGGTCTGCATGCAGGCCTTTACGCCCCTACCCTTACAACCGTTGGTCGACATGCTAACGGGTGTAATTAGCGAGAATCTAACGCTGCAAAAGAGGAACGAAGTCGATGAATGGGTCGACCACGTTATGGTGCTGATGAAATGCACGGCGGTAGACCCTGCCTGGCTCAAGCGGATGGTCGAGCAGCCGATGGACGCCATCAGCAGCCGCACCCTTTTTAAACTTCAAGACTGTACTCTGCCTGCTGTATAAGAGCAACCCCGTGAAGGGCCTTGACTCCAGCCACTTTGGTCGGTTGGCCGACCTTTTTGCAAATGTAGGCAACCAATTCCTTTTTCATCGGAACCCGCGAGCCGTTGTTCTCGGCCGTCCACCAGTCCTTAAACTCCTCATACAACTCGACCTCCTTGATCATGCCCCCCTTCTTGCTCACGATCTTGTGGTCGATGAACTCGTCGAACTTGTCGTTGAACTTGACGCGGGGCCGTGGTGCATCCGCTCGGACGCGAAGGAGGTCGATTTCCAACTCCGCGCATCGCTCGGCCAGCTCCTCCCGGGTCGCAGCCGACTTGATGTACCGCGCCCGGATCTCGTTCTTCACGCCGTCGGTCGACATGTTGTAATCCCAAAGAACACCGTTTAAATTTTGACTTAATCCTAAAAAAAAGGGGTTTTCCGAGAGGCTTATGGTTCGCAAGGGGTGTCCGCGCCACTCTGAATAAGGAAGATGCCGTGCCAGGCCATGACCCCGGACACTTTGGTCCGTTGGCCGAACTTTTTGCAAATGTAGGCGATCACGTCCTTTTTCACCGGAACCCGCGAGCCGTTGTTCTCGGCCGTCCACCAGTCCTTGAACTCCTCGTACAACTCCATGTCCTTGATCATGGCCCCCTTCTTGCTCACGATCTTGCAGTTGATGAACTCGGCGAAGGGGTCGCTGATCTGGCGGTAGTTCTCCGCCTGCTGCATCACCGCGCGGCAGTCCTCGACGTTGCCGTGCGTCACCTGGGCGCGGCGGATGAGCATGTTGAGGAGCACGGTCTTCCAGACCTCGAACTTTTCGTCAATGTTCTTGTCGACCTTGAACTGGTAGGGGGCCATGAGGTCGCCCTCCACGGGGTCCTCGGTGAAGATCGACTTGAACTCGCAGACCCGGATGCGGCGCCAGGTGCCGTCGTCCAAACTCTTAATCTCGAGGAAAGTGTTCATGCAGACCACCAGCTTGAACTGCGGGGTGAACGTCACCGTGTCCTTGTAGAGGGCGCGCGCCTGGATCGGGTCGCCGCCCGTCAGCTCCTTCATGACGCCCTCGTTCAGCACGTCCCCCTTCGACGGCTCCTGCATCACGGCGTACCGGATGCCGCGGAGCTGCACCACCTCGGACGCGGTGCCGCCCAGCGTGGTCCGCTTCTGGGTGATGAGCGAGATGGGGATCGTCGCCTTGTACTCGCCGATCGCCTTGCCGAGCAACTCCACGAACTTGCTCTTGCCGTTGCGCCCGTTGCCCATGTACATGTTGAAGGTCTGGTTGTTGTTCTTGCCCAGCAGCACCGAGGCGGCGTGGTCCCACATGTACCGCCGCAGCTCCTCCTCGGGGAACAGCTGCATCATGAAGGACTCGATCTCGCGCACCGTGTCGGCGTGCTCGGACATGTCCTCGATGTACAGGTTGTTGGTCGACTTGGACGTCCAATCTTCCGGGATGCCCGGGCGGAAGGTGTTGGTCGAAAAGTCGAAGACGCCGTTGCTGCAGCAGAGGATGTGGTTCTTGCTGTCCAGCTTGTCGAGGAACTTGGGCTGGTAGAAGAGGTCGCAGGCCTCGCGCATGATGTTCGCCTTCTTGTCCGTCTTCTTCAAGTCCGTGAGCATGCCCCGCAGCTTCACCACCAGGCGGTTGCTCGCCTCGTCCTTGACCTTTTCGACCTCGGTCATCTTGCGCTCCACCAGGTGGCTGATGCCGCTCGTGAGGTCGCTGATCTTGCGCCGAAGGGTCACGCCGGAGTCCACCTCCTGCCACCGCTGGTTCTCGTACTCGAACCAGCACTTGTTGTGGATGCTCACGCAGACGTAGCGGTCGCTGTACGTGTGGTAGAGGACGCGGGCGTAGTCGTACTCCGTCACGGGCGTCTTCTGCTGGAAGAGGGCGTTGACGTGGTAGTCCACCGCCTGCTTCTTCGCCGCGTGGTACTTGTCCGGGACGTCGGTCCGCGCCCAGTAGACGATGGAGCGCCACGAGAGCGTGATGTCCTTCCACCCGTTCCACATGCCCTGCAGCTTGTCCAGCATGTCGAAGGAGAACGTCGAACTCTGGCTGCTGAACTTGACCCACACGATGAAGAGCCGCGGGTCCGTGTGCTTGAGCGCGAAGCCCACCTTGATCCACTTGTCGTAGGATTGCGCCCCGTAGTACGACTCCGGCAGGCACATGGTGTAGATGTACGCGTTCTTGACCTTGTAGTCGATGTACGGGTCCAGCGTGTCGAGCATCTCGGTCACCGCCGCGTCCAACTGGTCCGTGGTGCTGATGGCGCCGTACTCCATCGACGCTTTCGCCTCGCTGACCACCATCTTCGCCTTGGCCTTCGTGCCGCTCTTCAGCCGCTCGTACTCCTCACTGAACCCGGGGGCGACCGCCAGCACCTCGTGCGAGGGGTACCGCACCGACATCCGGTACAAGTTGTCCGCCACGGAGAACGTGGACAACTTCTCGCCCTCCAAGTTGAACATGTGCGTCTCTTCGTTCCGCGACACCATGTAGACCATTTTCAACTTGTACGGCGGGTACCCCGGTTTCGTCGAGCCGTAGACGGGCCACCCGACCGTGCCGACCATGACGCCGCTGTCGATCAGCCCGTCCCAGTTGTTGGTCATGAACGGCTTGAGGTCGTCCCAAATCGACATCTTCGCGAGCATGCGCGTCCGCAGAAGACCCTTGATCGTTCGGTCCATGGAAATCCCAAAGTACATGTGGATCCCGTCTTTCGTGACCGCGGGGTCCGTCGTGTTCACGTGGTCCTTCTCGTAGACGTAGACGGGGAACTTTTGAGTGGCGTCCTCGCAGACCGTGCCAATCTCCACCAGCAGGGTCTCGATGAACTCCATGATGTGCGCCTTGGTGTACTTCCGCTCGGGGGTGTTTTGCCTAAAGTCGAGGTCCACTACCAGCGGACCGCACTCCCGCTGCTGCTCGGTGAGGTACTCCGAGTTGCACTGCCCGAACACGTGGGCGTAGTACAACTGGTAAAAGCCCGCCATGTCTTCGTCTGGAATGGTGTACGACCCGCCATAGACCTCGAGCTCCGCGTTCTTGATGCGGGTGTGCGTGAGCTCCCCTGTCTTTTTGTGACCTTTGAGGAAGTTGGCCAGTGACATACGTACTTTAAGGTTATATCTTTTTTAATTCGGTTTTGTTGAAAATTTACATGTAAAATTCTTCAACAATCAGGGCACGGAAGAAAGGCACGCCCTCCGGGAGGGGGGCGGACAAGTTTGGTGCCGCGGCACGACCCGCACACCGACTCCTCGGACTCCGAGGCCGAGTCGGACTCCGTTTGGAAGCACCCGTAGCACTTTGTAAATTTGGGGTCAATGTTTGTCCCGCAGACGGCGCATGTCCCGGTCTTCTTTTTCATGTTGCACCCGAGGCACCGATGGTTGTATTTTGTCGTCTCGATGACCACCCGACACGATTTGCACTTGGGTGGTTCGGTGGCCTTTCGCTGTTGCCGTTTCTCGCGGTCGATGATCTTCTTGTTCGTGAGTTTGTCCCGGGTGATGCACTCGGAGCCCACAAGAAGCTGCCCCCGCAACAATTGAACAAAGCCCATCCATTCGACGGGGTGTTGGCCGCAACAGCATGCCCTCTTGCTGCCATCATCGGTGTACGTTCCTTGGATGTAGTTCATTTTACGCGTAATGTCCATATACGTATCCCCCTGCTCGACACTCTGGGCGAGAATGAATACATTGTAGTTGAACCGTTTCCAATTTCCCCGCGCAGCCTTGATGCCGTCCATTTCCACTTCAATGCGGTCACGAAGTAGGTTCTGAATGCGCTCCGCTTCACGGCGGTCGTCCTTGGTGATTGCGTTGAACAGGGAGGCGTACTTTTCACGAAAATCAAGAATGTGACGAACATTTTCCTCGGTCAATTCGATGGGGACGTAGGCCTCCTTCAATGGTTTCCCTTGCTCGAGGTCGTCAATGCGGTCCATGGAGTTTGCTCGAAAAAGTTGTCCAACCCAAATTTCTACGCATCTAAAAAAAAGTTGTCCCCAAATTTCTACGCATCTAAAAAAAAGTTGTCCAAGCTCTTGGCCAGTCGTTTGTTCAGTTTACTTTCGAAATTTTCAGTCACCTCTCTCACGTAGGCTTCCGGGTCGTCGCGGTCGTCGTACGTGTCCTTGAGGAACTTGAAAAACTCGGTAATGTACGGGGCGTTGGGGTCGTCCTTCATCTTCTCGTCCGCCTCGTATTTCAACAAGACCTCGCGGAACGACAGGGTGGCCGACCAGTAGTCGAAATATTGTTTGACGGCCACGTTCCTCTTGCAGAAATAATCGTACATGTGAGCTTTGATGAACGGAACGGGCAACTCCATCGTGGGTAGTCGGTAGGGAGCGTCCATGTTCAACGCGAGCGCGCAGCTCACCACCTCCTTTTTACCGTATAGGTCGCCCTTTTTGGGGTGTGGCCCGGAACTGCCGAGGATGAAGCGGTCGATGCTCGCCTGAATGAGGACCTTTGGGTAGTTGAGGGAGTTCAAGTTGGGGATCAAATAAACAAGCACCACATGGGTGTCGTTGTACCCCACAAAGTCAACCGTGGTGTTGATGGAAAAGTCGTCGTTGTCGGGCTTGAAAAGGAGCGTTTTCGAATAATTCCAGTTCAGCTTCGGGTAGTCCACGTGGAGCTCGTCGATCAACTTGGCCAACTTGCTCATCCGCTCGTAATGCGTCAAGAGGTACTCCGGGACGTTCTCGTTGTTGTTGAAGATGGCCCGACACCCGCACTTGTCGTGCCCCCTCAGGTGGTGCGAAAAGGACTGGCTGTAGGTGTGGAAGATTTCGTAGAGCTCGCTCATCGTGACTTTCGCCAAGATCCCGTGGGTGGTCACTTCGATCGCGTACAGTTCGACCACGCATTCGAGCGGGCACCCAATGGCGCAAATGTCCCGGGCAAAGACCTTGTCCAGAAATTCATGGATCTGCCCGCACGTTCGGGAATAATGCGAGGTCTTGAACCGAAGCAACGGAGTGGACAATTCCAAGAACCTTTTCGGTTCATTCATGTCGGCGCCGTCGCGCGGGCAGGGGAGCTTGTTTTGCGCCGCCTTGATGACGATCGTGTTGTGGGACAACCTTTTCGTGTACTCGACCCACGTGTCGCACTGGAGGATGTCGTGCTTGCGGGGCGTTTCCAAGACCATGCACGAGTGCCAGAGGAGGCTCTCCCGCTTCGCCCGCTTCGCGAAACATTTCAACGCGATCACCACCATGCAGTAGTACCGAATGGTGTGGTGCGACATGTCGACGATTTCGGTGTAGTCCCCTTCGTCCAAGGACGACGGGTGCATCGCAAACATTTGGTCCGTCTTGAAGACGTCCACCGGGCACCTGTTGGGGACCGACAATTTGTAAGGGTCGTCGTGGGCGTTTTGCCTGAAAAAATCGACCATTTTCTTCCCAATCGTGTCTTGGTCGTTGTACAACACGTAGAGCGACCTCTTCATGCGGGTGATCGCCACGTGCAACGTGGAATGGTACCCGAGCTGCCCGTACATGGCGTGGCACGTCAGTTTGAAATCGCTGGGGTCAATCAGAAACACCACCTCGCGCCCGTCGCCTTTCGACGCGTGGATAGAGACGAAGCGGCACGCGTCGACCGAGTCGTTCAGGTTGATGCTCGTGCCCTCTTCCGTGCGGTGCAGGACCACGTACCTGTGGTAGTCTTCCGGGTTGTGGTCGCGCCACCGCGGCGAGAGCTTACTTCGGTCCCCTTTCATTTTGTCCACCCAAAACTCTTGCACCTTGGACACCACGTGGTTCACCATTTTGGACGCCTGGTTCGAGCTCACCCAGGGGGTCACAAAGAGGAAGTTTTCGGGCCCGTACCGATTCTCTTCAATTTCATGGGTCATTTGGGCAATGATCCAATCAATGCTGCTTTCGTCGATGATCGTCTCGTCCTTGACGCGTCGGCCAAGCGGGTGTATCTTCAGGGCGGCGTAGGAGTCGGCCGTCTCCTTGTACGGCGTCACGGGGGGCAACCCATACTTTTCGAAAGGAATCATGAAATTCACAAACTTGGCCAACACGGGGTGCGTGAAGCGGCGGCAGACGTTCTCGAAGGGCAAGCGCTCGATCGTCGGCCCCGTCGCGTGGTCGCAAAAGTAGGTGAAGGCGTTCTCCTCCGCCATGATGCTCTGCAGCTTGTCCCCCACGACGTAGACGTCCATGTTCGTGTGCTTCATGATCACCATGATGGCCTTGGCGTAGAGCACCGACAAGTCCTGCGTCTCGTCGACGATGTAGAGCGTCTCCGCGTTGAGCTTCGGTTTCCCCGCGAACTCGATGCCGCCCCGGGTGTCAATGTTCAGGTGGTTGCCCACGATGGACGAGACGATGCCGGAGAAGTAGTCCGCCGCCTTGACCTCCTTGTTCCCCACCGCGTACATGAAGGCGTCCACCGTCGCGATGCTGATGGTGCGCAGCTCGCCCTCGGCGTTGGAGTAAGGGATGGTGTACTTCTTCGAGTTCTTGTCCGGTTCCGCCAACACTTTGAATTTGAGAGCTTCTTTCTGGGCCTCGAACTCCTGGTAGATGATGGCCCGCGCCGTGTGCTGCTTGGTCACGTAGATGAAGTGCTTGTAGTGCCGGAACTCGGGCTGCCCGAGCATGTGCACGATGCCGTAGGTCTTGCCGTTGCCCGCCCCCTGCTGCTTGATGTACAACTTGTGCGGGGGCCGAGCCTCGAACGCCATCAAATCCCCCGTCAAAATAGATTCAATGAACAGTTGTTTGTCCTTGCCCTTGGCGTGGACCATCATGGACTTGACCCGAGACGGGTAGACGGGGTAGACCACGCCCCCCACGTCGATGAAGACAAACTCCATGGATTTGAAGGCCTCGAACTTCCACGCGTGGTCGAAGGTGAGGATGTGGTCGTCGGCACTGACTTCGGCGACCGCCATGTCGGTCCCGTCCACGATCCACACCACCTGCTTCCAGTGCTTGGCGTAGTCCGCGTTCCGTCGTTCGACCTCTTCCGGGGAGATAGAACTGTGCTGAATTTCAATCACGAACTGCCCCTCCACAATGTCGGCGCGGCGGTCCGGGTTGGTGAAAGAGACTTCTTTCAATTTGAAATGCGATTGCCACTCGAGGTGCCAGTCGCAGAGCTGCTTCGGCCCCACATCACTTGCGCGAAGGTGGCGGAAGTGGTGCTTTTTAATGTGGCCGCGCGCCGCCACCATGTCGTGGTGAGCCTGAAGGCAGTACACTTTGCCCTCCACATAGTCTTGAATGCGCACAATTTTGCCATCCTCCCCCATCGCCCAATCGGACTGTGGCGGGCATGACATCGGTCACTTATATCATAGACATATTCCTTTAACTGCTAAGAGCCGAGCTTTTTAAGAAAGCAATCTGCAACTTCCTCCGGCGCCGCTTGTTTTGCTTCAAGGCCTCTATGAGAGCGGCCAGCGTGGCGTTTGCGGTGGCGGCATACGTTGCTGGTGTAGGCGGACTCATACGTGCACCCGGGGTGGCCGCAGGAATATTTGGACTTTTTAACAACTTCCTCGCACGCTTCGACCTTGCGCTTCTTGACCGCCTTGACCTCGACCTCTTCGACCGCCTTGACCTCTTCGACCTCTTCGACCGCGAGAACCGCGACCCGATCCCCGCAAACCCGCAACTTGGACAACGAGACAAGCGCTTCCTCCTCGGTTTCAGGATGCACCAAAGATGCCATGGTGTCGTCGATGGACTGAACATAGTACAAAGTGTCCCACTCGTCCACCATCACGGCGCTCCCCACCTGGACAAGCCGCGGCGGGGCCACCACCTTGAAAAACACGGTCACCATGTTCCGGATCGGTCCCTTTTGGTGAAGCACCGACACGGTATACCCGAACCGATCCGCGACCATCTCCACGATCGAAATCACCAGGGCAACGTGTCGGTCTCGGAACTCTTTGGGGACCTTGCGCAGAGAAACCGTTACCCCGTAAAAGTCCACCAGGTACCCCGTGGCGAACGCCAAGTAGACCCGCGCCAGCCACGCGCGAATGTGGCTGCAGCCGTCGTCGTACGACATGAAGCTTGTGGTGGCGTGAACGTACCACGACTCGATCGTGTCGCCGTAGTTGACGGCGCCCCAAACATGGACCGAATCGCTCGGGTTAGGGACGATGGCCGTCCCCGACCACCACTTGCTCAACGCCTTCATGGTCCGACGCATTGGAGTTTCCAGAAGAACAAGTGGGGTGGCCGCACCCAGTGCCGCCAAATACGCCGCAAGTACCCGGTTATCGGCCAATTTGTCGGGATGGTACACGTCCTCCATGTTCTCGACGAACTTGTCCTCGGGGAGCATGTGTTTCTTGCAGGCGCGCAGCTCGATCGACGTTCCGTCGGGCAACAGCCCGTCTTCCTCATTAATCACCGCGAGGACAGGTTGGACATGTTTCCCTCGCCCCCAGTAATAGATGCCCGGGACGCGCAGGTTCGGCTCCATGAGAACCGCCGCGATGCCGACCGTAACAAGGTCGAACACCATCCGGTGGACGTTGACCCTCGTCCCCGAAAGAAAGGTCGCCATCTCCACGGTGTCGCCGTCCACTTTCAAGTCGGCGCGCCATAAGCGAACGTCGGAAAGGCGGGAGATGACCGGAGGCATCTTCCTGGTTGTGTGTCTCCGAAAGAATAGGTTAAAAATTTGGGGTTTACAAATTCATGGAATTTAATCTTCTTCTATCCTCCCTTGTCTTTGTTACTAATGCCGCGGCCGCCTGCTACAAAGAGTACTACCTCTACGGGTTTCTCTTTGGCGGCCTTACGGTCACTTCCCTCCTGGTTCATTCCGACCACGACGCCGCGATCGTTGACAAATTTTTTATCTTGTCTATCGTGGTCTACGGGGGCCGCCTGCTGTACCAGAAAAGGACCGACCACCTGGGCTACGTTCTAGCGGTGGCGCTCTTGTTTTTGGGTGTCCTCTTCTTGTACCTCTACGGCTACGCGGTGGGCCAGTACTGTTTCCACCCAGAGCTGGGCAACATGTACCACGGCCTCCTGCATTTGGCCAGTTCCGTCGGCCATCATCTGATCATTCTCCTGTAGCGCCTGGACCGACGGATCGGCTTGCGGCTGGCGCGCCTTTTTCTACTTCTCCCGCCCGCGGCGATCTTTGGTTTTTCGGCAATCTGCGCGTTGAACAGTTTGGTCAAGTTTCCTATTTTGGAGAGCGCGTGCATCTTTCTAGTGGCCTCCTTCGGCGAGGCCATTGCCTTCGGGGACGCCATTGCCTTCGGGGACGCCATTGCCTTCGGGGACGCCATTGCCTTCGGCGAGGCCATTGCCTTCGGCGAGGCCATCTCCGCGTTGAAGACTCGGGTAAACTTTCCTATTTTGGAGAGAGCCCTCATCTTTCGGGTGGCTTTCTTCGCCGCCTCTTCTGCCTCTGCCGCCGCGACCTTGGCCGCCTCTTCCTTGGCCGCCTTGTCGACATTCTCCGCCTTTGTCGCCTCGGCTACTTTCGCCTTGGTGTTGTAGGCGATTTCGTTCAACGCGGCTTTACTCTTTTGGATGGCTTGTTCGAGTTGTTCGGACGATTGCTTGGTCTGGTCGATCGGGAGTAAAAACAGTAGATGGCTCAGGGCGGTCTTAACGTCCTTCGTCATCGACCTAAACTTGAACGAGACGACGCCCTCGATGACCCCCTCGGCGTACCCGGGCTCCTCGCTCCTTACGACGCGGGAGGTGAAGCCGATCGGCGTTCTGTACGTAGTTTCGATTTTGGCTGAAATCGCCGCTACCGCCTCACGGAGTTCATTTTGAAGTTCGTCCAAGCGGTTCGCGTCGATCTCGACCGCCTTCGCCTCGGGCTTGGTGTGGGTAATGTTCATTTTCTCCGAAATGGAACACTCCAGGCCCAAGAGGGTGTCTATCCGGGACTCGGCCGTCCGCACTAACCCGCCAAAGACGTCCCTGTCGTACGCGACCTTGCGGAAGGCTGTGTTGATGGGCTTCCAGACCTTTAGAAACTGCTGCTTGCTGGTGTTGTACACTTCCCAGTCCACCGTCTCGAGGTCGCCCTCGCTGCTTTCGCCCCCGCCCACCGCCATGTAAATGTGCATGATCACCGTTCGTTGCGCGGGCTTTGAAAAGTCGGCGTGGGAGCACATGCGCGGCCCTCGCCCCATGAGTTGGATGCAGTCGTTGATGTCGACGAACGGGTCGAGGATGTGGATGTGGTTGATCCCCTTCATGTCGACCCCCTTGTAGGCTTCGCCCGTCGCCAAGATGATCGGGATCAAATCGCCGGACAAGTTCACCTTCTCCTGCGCCTTCACCCCGTACTTGCTGTAATCCTTGCCCTCGGGAATGTTCGTCGGGCGAAGCTTGTCGATGTTGGCGTACGTGTTCTTGCCGCACGCAATGTTGAACCCCCTGCGCGTGGCCGTGACGCTCTCGCTGGGGATCACCGCCTGGTAGGGCGTGAGCTTGGTCGTCCTCCCATGCAAGTAATAAAACCGGAGCACGTTCTCCTTTCGGCCGATCAGCACCTCTTCCAGCGTTTGCCCCGTGTACGGCTTCAGTTTCGGGCCCTCTTTGGGGTATTTGTCCGCCTGGTGCGTGATGGTGTGCAGGTAGTGGGCGATGACGAAGAGGGCGTAGGGGTCGGAGCAGTAGACGTAGTGTTTACCGTTCCTTTTCAGGACGCCCTCGAGCAGGGCGTCCACCAGGGCGGTTAACTTCGAGCTCGGCGTGATGGTTTTGATGGCACCGTTCGAGGTAGAGGTCCGGTATTCCGGGCACCCGAACTTGGACGTGTCCTCAATGTCCGCTAGTTTCCCGGAAGGCCCCGCCTGTATTTCGTCAATGTACCGTATGACCTGTTGGCGCACTCGTTTTTGGTCGCCGCCCCGGGCCTCGCTCCCCTTTTTCAGGTACAGCAAATCGGTTCTAAGGCGCCGTTTGTACATGTTCGACGGGGCGACGGGGATCGCGTTGGGGAAATTGTCAAGGCTGAAGACGCTCCCCAGCTTGTAGATCGTCCGGTCGGCGTAGAGCTCTCGGAGCGCTTTCACGTCCGACTTGTCCGCGTCCTCCTTGAACCCCGCCGCGGCCTGTTTCTCAAATTCTTGTTCTCTTTCGGACACCTCCCCCGCGTACGTCTCGTTCAATTTGACGCACCGCACGTTGAACCGGAGGTCCGGGTAGAATTGTCGGTCGGCGCTGTAGTCCACCACCGAGATGAGCGAGCGCATCGTGTCGATCGACTGCACCAGGGCGTCGATGGTGGTGCCGCGGGTCGGGCGAACGCGCACCATCTCCGTGCCCGCGATCTCGACGGGCGGGTCCAGGTATTCCTTGTCTTTCCCGTCCAACCGGACAAGACCGGGGACTCTCGTCCGGTACTCTATTTTCGTCTGGGGGGTAAGTTGGGCCTCGTGCTCCGTCAGCACCAACCCCTTCTTGATATTCTTTTGGTCCACGAAAACGTCCGGGTCGCCCTGGATCACGGTGATGACGCTGCGCACGTCCTGCTCGTTGAAGCCCGGGGTCGCCGTCAGCCCCGCGATGTAGGTGTTGAGCGGGTTGCGGTAATGCATGAACGCGCAGAGCGTCCGCTCGTAGTTGATGCTCTCCCGCGCCTCCTCCGCGGGAGGTTGAAAGAGGAGCTGCATTTCGTCGAGAATGAAGACGCAGTTCTCCATTTGACGCTTGTCGTTCAATATGAAATACGGGATGTTGGTGGCGGCCTGCAGCGAGTCCTCCTCCACCGTGACCGCCTCCGCGGCCTCCTCCTCGACGTCGCCGTCGCCCTCCTCCACCGCCTCTTCTTCGAACTGCTCGGCCACTTTCTCGAACTTGGTGGTCTGACTCCGCCCTCGCCCCGACGTGACCGCTTGGATGCTGAACCCTTTCATCAAAAAATATTTAAAGTACTCTTGGACTTTCCGTTCGACGGGCGCGGTGACGATGCCTCGCCCCGCCACTTTGGCCCCGTTCGCTTCGAGCTGCACCGGGGCCGCCTTGCCCAAGTTGACCTTTAAATTTTTCAAGGCGGCGTTCTTTCCGGACGGCGCGTTCAGTTCCGCCGCGGTAAGCTCGGAAACGATCCCTTTCAGATACTCGTCGAGGCCGTCCTCCAACTTCTTTTTAATGTCCTTGGTCAGGGCCGTGACAAAGGTTTCCATCGGGTCTTTCACCCAATCGTTGCCCCCGTCCTCCTCCGGGGCGGCGGCCTCCTTTTTAGCCAAGCGTTTCATGTTGAACATGTCCGAGTCCGATTCCCATAAGTTCGCCGCAAAGTCTCTCCCGAACTTGGAGTTTGTGAACAAGATCATCCCCGACTTTTCGCGGTTCGCCCGGAACTTTTCAAGTTGGGCGGCCGCCGCCTCGCCCAGCCCGTGGGCGCTTTTCGGGTGCGGCACCAGGCTGTCGTAAATCCCCTTGTAGATGCGGTCGATGATGAGCTTCTCCACCCACTTCCAATGCTCGTCGTACTTGGCCACCGCGGGGGGGACGGCCGTGCTGCCCTCCGACAGGGCCTTCATGTAGGACTTGTACTGGTCGGGCGTCACGTCCAACTGGTGGAGGTAGGACTCGAACGAGAACATCGGGGCGGCCTCGTTGTTGGGCTCCGTCCCGTAGAGTCGGATGCGGTAGAACTGAAAATATTTCACGATGAGTTTGGCCAGGACCTCCGAACTGTTGTCGACCAGCTGGTTCTTTCGCGTCGACACCGACATGATGCACCACGCCTTGGTCGCGTCGGTAGAGTGCACCGTGTCCCAGAAGGCGAGCATGATGAGCACGCCGATGAGGGTCTTGCCCGACCCCGTGCCGTGGTTGACCAGCAACCCAGGAGCGACCGTTTTGTTCAACGCCCTGCAGCGGGACATGATGTAGACCGACAACTGGTTGTTGTTGAGGACGCTGTCCTCGCCCTTGCAAGAGGGCGACACCTTGTTAAAGTTGGGGTCAAAGGCGTAGTCCGGGAAAAAGTGTTGTTTGAACTTTTCCGGGTCGCCGAGCGTCTCGGCGTCCGCCAGGTTAATGCGCTCGTCGCAGGTGTCGATCTGGGCCTTCACTTTAGACATTAAATTTTGGGTCATGCTCTTTTTGGCCTTTTTCGTTTGAGTGTTCAGGGCGTCGAGGATGCGTTTGGCCCCTTCCCGTACCATTCGCTCCTCTTCCTTTTTCTCGTCGTCCTCCTTTTTCTGCTGTTGCCGTTGCAATTTAGCGGCTTCTTTCGCAGCCGCCTTTTCAGCCTTTTCCGCCGCGACGGCCGCCTCTTTCGCCTGCTTCTCGTCGGCCTCGCGCTGCCGCTTGGCCGCCTTTTCCGCCGCGACGGCCGCCTCTTTCGCCTGCTTCTCGTCGGCCTCGCGCTGCCGCTTGGCCGCCTTTTCCGCCGCGACGGCCGCTTCTTTCGCCTGCTTCTCGTCAGCCTCGC